>Ga0102593_1000066_pt1 | contig 298464 bp, 278 predicted proteins | sample AraplaCol_mMS_r2_2_FD_76862 | JGI IMG/M metagenome (GOLD analysis project Ga0102593, IMG submission 76862) | Arabidopsis root microbial communities from North Carolina, USA - plate scrape MF_Col_mMS_r2 (SPADES assembly) (version 2) | ecosystem: Host-associated > Plants > Roots > Endosphere... | reverse complement strand
ACAGGTCGGGTTTTTTTTTTTGTTTGTTTTTTCTCCCTACTCCCTCAATATATTTTAACCCCCCCCCCCCCCCCCCCTGCCCAATGTGATTTCAAAGGCATTTCGAGTTGTGAGAACTGTATTGCGCGATATAATTCTTGGTAATATGGTGAAGAATATACTGAGGAGCCCATTGCGGTGAATTAATTATTGAAGTATGAAAGCTGAATTTCAATCCTGTTTAACGGCCACGATACTCCTTGAAAACATCTTGGACGGATCGACCAGCCTTGATTCCCTCCGCACACTTGCTATCAGCGTCTGCGATTGCGGGGATAACTTCAAGCACCTGTTCAACTAGTTCTTGCGGAATTCGAACAACACCGTTGCAATCTGCCACAATGTAATCACCTGGATTTATCCATGCGTCTTGATTATCCGAATTGAGACGAACCGCTACGTTCATCTCAGATGGTCGGCAAACCTCGCCTCCTGCAGTAGTGCCGACAGACTTGGCAAAGAGGGGAAAATTCAGAGATCTATGCTCATTGATATCCCGGACGCGGCCATCAATGACCACACCAGCAGCATTGAGAGCCTGTGCACGAAGTGTCATGAGCCCACCATATACCGCGTTCACTTGAGGTAGAGGCTGGGAGATGAAAACCACACTGCCGCTGGGAATTTGATCGATCTAGCAGCATTGTTAGAGACTTCCAAGATCTTAATTGCGTTGAATGACTTACGTAGTTACCCTGCAGCTTTGGCGAAGTTTCGTCCGTTTTAGCAACAAACTTCACTGTGAATGCCTGACCAACAATCTTGGTCTCGCCTGCCTGGAACTCCGGGGAGTACATGATTAAGCCCTCAAGGAAGCCTCCATTAGTATACTTGAGCTTTGACAGGCCATCCGCGACCTATAGGATGAAATGAAGATGTGAGCTAAGAACACTTGACGTGATTATAGAGTTGCCGATTTGGACTCACGTCGCAGGCCCCCCACTGCTGCAGGCGCTCAATTATTGTCTTAGAATCTGTCGGCATGTTGAACAATTCCAGCGTGAACTCGAAGGTCAAGCGTGTGGTATAGTTCTGGCAGTCGCAGATGCTGTCTATAATATCTTTTGCGAATTTCTAGGCCATCAGACTAGGAAATGTACCGGCAATGACGAACCCGAGGACATATCGAGGGCGTGGGGCTTCTCGGATGGAGGCCGACCGAGATTCGGTTGATAGCCGTATCGAAGTCGCTCCATGTGGGCGCGGGAGCCGTGCAAAGAGGCCGAACAAGCTGTTTTGAAGTCAATGAGCATACGGATAAATAAACTTGGAGCCATAAAATAGATGAGCATGCCCTCGTTTACAGCCTGTGACAAGATGCAAGTGGCTGCGAGTTTTTGCGCAGGATATGCGTCTCAAATGTTTCAGAAGCATCAGTAAGTGATGGATTTGATACTATGTGAGCAATCCACTAATCTTTGAGCAGTACAAATAGTAAATTGCGATAACTGAGAATTGAAAATGACCCGCGGGAACACAGACGGACTTCTAACAAAGCCTGTCCCAGCTGGCGCGTGGGATACCCATCACCATATCTTTGAGCCGGACCGATTTCCCTTTTCCGAAGGTCGTCACTTTACTCCAGCTCGTGCATCTTTCGAACAGCTGCAAGACTTCGAATATTCAATTGGTGTAGATCATGTTTGTATTGCCCATGGCCTCTCATATGGCCCAGATTGCACGTCACTGCTATACTATTTGGGACGCTTCGCTGGCCGAGCACGGGGAATCTGTGTCCTAGACCCAAACACGATCACAGACAAAATGCTTGATCAGTATCACGAAGCTGGTATTCGGTCTGTACGTCTGGATTTCTTCCAACACCATGCAATGAACAGTGTGGAAGCCCAATGTCAACTCATTGAAGAAACGGCACAGCGACTAGCCCTGTGGGGGAATCTGAGATGGAGTATCCAGATCCAGCAGCCTCATCTTGAGTTCTGGCCTCGCCTGCGAGAATTAATTCGTCAAATCCCAGTTCCGGTTGTAGTGGATCATTTCGCTTTGATTGCTGGAAGCAGCTATCGACGCACTGGCCAAACCACCAATCTGCCAGGTGACAGTTATCTGGCTGAGGATGAGAGACTAGGGCTCGCTGCTCTCTGCGAAACACTTTCAGAGGGAAACCTATGGGTCAAGCTTTCGGCTCCATATCGATGCTCAAATCTTGGACCAGAATACTCTGATTTGGAGTGGCTCGTTCGTCGACTCGTCACTGCCAATCCACAAAGGATACTTTGGGGAAGTGATTGGCCCCATACCCAGCGACACAAGGATAGAGTAGGAAAAAGCTCCCAGGACGAGGAAAAATTCTTGGAGATAGACGATAAGGCGTGGATTGCATCGCTCAGTCGCTGGTTGACCGAAGATGAATGGATAATGATGTGGGTACGGAACCCTGCCACGCTGTATGAATATCCTCTCAACAAATAGGACCCCTGTAACCCATATCTTCTTTTTTTTCAATTTTTTGGGTGCTCTGTACGTTACTTCACTCCACCGAGGCGGTAAACAAAGATGGGTTATTGTCTGATGCGAAGTCATCCAACCAACCCAGATCAAACAGATCCCTCAAAATGCCGAGCTCATCAATCAGAGCATTTCCTCCATCGGGTGGTACGAAGTTCGTAGCAGGCCTGTTCACGTTCGCGTCAGGGAGGCCAATGGCGCCAGGATTATCGTTTGCCCACAAACCAACACTGTTGATCTGTGGCTCACTTAGGCCTTCGAAAAGGTCATTCGTAGACTTGATCAATCTTTCCAATTTTCTACTCGCTTCAAGCGCCACTGACCAGGTTCTGCCTAGTACATTTAACAAATGGTGCGCTTGCTCGACACGAAGGAGGGAGGAATCAAGTGAGATATCTCCTCGAATAGCTGGGCACGTCCACAGGCAGTAAATCACAGTTATCGACGCGACAAAAATGGAATGAGCAGTAAGCCAAGAAAAGTCCATATTTGAGAATCTCTGAAGCTCGGTATATGTGGCAATGATGCCCATAGCGCTTGAAAAGCTTGCTTGAGTAGCCTCAAAGCTTGGATGAGGGTTTTGCGGGCTTGGGCGATTGAGCAGCATAATGCATTGATGGTACTTGAGTTCAAGTCGTTGGAGCGTCACTCCAGATAGCACACTCGTAGGGCTAGTCAAGTTTCTTCGTTGATGGCCTTGTGCCTCTTCAATAAGCGCAATGCATGCATTCTGGGCTTCCAGTCGCCATTCACTTAGATCTCGGGGCCATGGAAACCGTCTTGGGGATTTTGAAACGCGATAAAGCATAAGCTTTATTTCTGCAACAATTCGATCAAAACGAAGGGAGTAAATGAAAGCCGTATATGGTTCCGATGCGGCTCCAAGTCCCGAAACATCGGACCTTGACGATCTCCATTCTGTTGCCCCAGATTCAACCTCCAGATTACCATCGTAACCTGGAAACTCTCGATCAATAGCTTCATCTCTCAGCGTAAGTGGACGACCAAGAAGGACTGTTAGAGAGCGGTCCATTGAGTATGCAGACCAGAATATTGCGCTTCGAAGATGTCGGATTCGGCGTTGGCTTGCCATCTCGTTTTCCCTATTCCCTGAAAGATCATCAGCAACGATAGCACAATACAATCGCATCAAAGATACAAAGGGGTGATTTACATACCGTTATCGCGACGCTGAAGCCCGAGGTCCAAGCAGCTTGCAATGATCGTATGCACCAGATACCATGCATTCAGTCCCTCTGGGCAAAAGAGACTATGTTGTGCTAGCAACAGAAGAACTTGCACTCCTTCGATACTCTCGTATGGCTTCATTTTGGAAACGCATTCCATAGCTTTACCAAAAAGCTCCTGAGAAGGGAAACCGTTTCCAAGCTTGTACTCCAGGAACCTTGCACCCAGGGACAGTACCAGGTAAACTTGAGCAAGTGCAACAGTCAACGGTAGACGGCAACTCCAGGTTGATGTATGGCTATACTGAGATACCTGCCCAAATAGAAGATGAAATTCATCTTGCAAGATAAAAGGATAAAATGTGGACATGGCGAAATAGGCTTCCGCATATTGTTGATACTCGGCCCGGGGGGGGAGTTTGACTTGCGGAATATCATCATGGCCGTTCTGATGGCCTGCCAGACCAAAGGATCGGTGATCTTCTGGCCTTGTATGTGATAATGGCAGACCTTGTGACTGGGGCACATTTTCATATATCAATCGAGCAAAGGTGACACCAGAGGAGGGACCCAAGTATTTGGGATCCTGAGTATTCCCCAGAGATAACAGACCCACTTCATGGACAATAGGCTGATCGCGTGTTATATGGCTAGCACCCGACCCTGCTGGGGATGGACCTGCGGGATTGGATATGGTAGTGTCGTTCGTAAGACTAATTCTTCGGGGTACTTCGTGGACCAACCAAGGCCGTTCGTACCTTATGCCAAAGCCTGGGCTGGCTTGCGATTGAGATCCACTTTGATGTGGTATCGCAGAGCTCTGCTGCCCCACTTCTTGTTGATGCAATGCAGTGTGAGCATAATTTGGCTGCTGATTGTAATCGGACACATTATCGGGCTTATGTGTCTCAGTAAATGCCATCGGCTCGGCCGTGGAATCAAGTGAAGCCACATTTCTTTCACGAGTCGATGCGCTGCGAGATTTTGAGCCATTCTCCAATTCTCGCACTCGATTTTCAAGATAATGAAGTCGACTGAACGTGCATATGCAAGCAACAGATTAGTCTTCGGAAGCCAGTCCTAAGGCGTGAGGCCGGTGACAGCAAGAGAATGCCGTGGAACCTACCTTCGCGATACTGCTGACTCTGGTCTTCCTTCGAAGCATTCTGTCCCCGCTCGGGAGCAGTTGGAGCAAGCTGGAGAAGCTCCATCGCACCGTACCTTACGGCGACGGCATCTGAGGCATGCCAAGGGGCGACGCCGAGCAGGCGACCCACCTGAGTTGATAGCCGCGTCGCTCATCATTTGAAAAATCCGGAGGAATTTTACCAGAGCTGCGCTTGAATCTTTGCGCTGGCACAGCAGACTCAGCACTCAGACGACATCGGGGTTGGTGGTTAGTAGACCAGTGGATAATGAGCGATGCGGACAAGAGCCGATGAAGACAGCGGATGTTGCCGACCGCCCTCGGTTGCTCACCGATGCTCTCCATACCGAATAGCAAAGTGGAAGTAAATAGAAGGTTAGTATTAGAAATAGAAAAGTTAGTCTATGACTGTCGCAAGTAATCTTTCTAGTCCAATCCTCTTGGTCTTGAAACTGATTGAAACGGTTCTTTTTCGTCTTAGCTCGCCTGTCCGCCATCGAGACAGTCACTCATTTTTTACATCTCGTGAAAATGACCATTGTTCATATGGGTGAGTGGTATTATGGATCCAAACAAGAGAAATGAGATGAAATAACGCTGAGCAGTATTCCGTATGGGTAGTAATGTTTAAGTTCCGCCCTGAGGTTTCTCAGAAGCACAAAGATACCTTTGTGCGAGAACTGAAGAAGCTCAAGAGCTTGGATTGTGTCAAAGGACACCGATTAGTCGTTGGTGGTCCATCATTAACAGATCCAATTGAAAGAAGCAAGGGATTCGAGTTTGCTTTACTGAGTCTTCATGAGAACTTGGGAGAGTTGGAGAAATACCAAGCTAGCAAAGAGCACCATTGGTTCGAATCCCAATTTTGTTCAGTGCCATATCGGGATCTTTTCAATATCTAATGTCAATGTCTTATAGGGTTACAAGTGAATACATGTTTCCGTTCAAAGAGGATTTGGTGCGATATGATTTCGAAGTTGCGCCAGAGGATGAGTGGATGTGGGATTTTCCTGCTGTCACTGCCAACGGTGTCAACGGCGTCAATGGGGCAAATGGTATCACCCACTAGAATAATACGAGATGCTAGAGTTTGAAATCACATCAAGAAATACAATTATTTCCATTTTATAGGGTTACTCGTAAGAAAGCTGAACTCGAGTGCCGTGATAGTTTGTCCTGGGAAATGAATTCCTGCTTCTCTTTCATTTAACATATTACCTACGATTTTGTATCCAACGCCTTGATGATCTACATTTCGTCATTTGATAAGGTAATTACGTATTTTCGGATGTAAGTTTTGGCTTGGGAGAGGCGATAATTCAGAGAAACCCTTACACCATGTCCTTATGTACATCATAAGCAGGCTGTGCGAGTTCTTTCTGTTAAGTATATGTGGTACAGCTCCGGGGGCAGCTTGGTCAATTTAGAAAGGGCTTCTGTACGCTCGGAAATCACTGAGTCTAGAGGCACTTTCAAGGATCTTCTGGAGCAGAGTGCCATAGTCCCAACCCATTGCTGTAGCTGCCATCGCGGTCAAGCTTGCTTGATTTTCTCGTCCAGGACGTCCCGGGCCAGTCATATTCTAAAGGACATTTATTAGCTCGTATTCTGAATGCTTCAACGTTTTTGAATCTTCAAGTCCCACCGGCTTCATGTTAATGTCAAATAAGGCAAATTCAGACCCTTGGCTGAATCTTCGCACATCGATCCGAATTGGCGCAGTGGCTCCAATCAGCGCTGCGACCCTCACACCTTCATCCATGATTTTGCGATACGCGGGATCTTCCATGTCCTTATCTGTCACTACACGAGAATTGGACACAACAGCCACGACCCCGTTATATGGGGCGATTCCATCTGTGTGGTTGAACCTCGAGACTGGAAGCATACTCCAGTGCTCAGGTCGCCCAGATGATGGAGGCATGATAGTCAGCGTTGCCTCCTCGCCCGCAAGAAACTCCTCCACCATCACAACTGGCGATTCTTTGAGCAACTGCTCAATATGTAGCTTCAACTCGATAGGATTATGGCAAAGCTTAACACCATGACTCCCTCGGCCTCGAATCGGCTTTCCGACAACAGGAAATTGTTGAATGGATCCGATGACCTCATCAATCTTGTCTGAAGCTTTAATAAGCCATGACTTTGGAAAGGTATAGCCACCAATGTCTCGTAGCTTTCCATTTAGGTAGGCCTTGTCGTCGAAATTCTGCACCATCGCCGGAGGCTGACCCAAGACATACAGGTCGGATGCACGTTCAGCCAACTTCAGTGACGTTTGCAGAGGATGAGAGTCAAAAACAATCGTATTGGCCCAGATATGAGTAGCTCCCTTGTCCACAGCAGAGCATATGCCATTTTCCGTATCTGAGAAACACCAGCCTTCGTTCTTGTAGACATCTGGCGAAGTAGTCGGAGTCACGATGTCCAGGCCCTTTGAGCGAAGTGTAAATGCAATGTCGGCACCCGAGTCCTGGTAGCCTGCTTCAATCAGTCACGGTTGGCCTCTTCCACTTGCTATTATCTATATTATCTACTTGCCTCCTGGTTTCATGGGCTTTCGAACACCGTTAATTATGGGCGGTTCGATGTCTTGGTATAAAACCGACACGACGGGAGCACGGATAGACTGGCTGTATGAACGAAGCTTCGGTGAGTGCAGCAAACGTCTGATGCGAACACATCGCGGGTATAAAGGACCGGACATGATGAAGCGTGCGCCAAGATGAGTTATGGGTTGCTTCGTTGTGTCGCAAGGCGGAAGTGGCTTGTTGGATCGATTGGCGAGTCAACACGCCGTTTCAATTAATTCCAAGCGAGAGTAATCGAGGCCAGCTAGAGGCACACGGTCAAGATTGAGGACTGTGGAATAGCTAAGGACAATATCATGCCAGGTTCACTCTTGCATCCCAAGAGGATGCGTTGTTGACCGAGGCCCTCATCGGAGCCGGCCCGTCGAGGCGGGAGCTGCGATCAACGGTTCGGCCCTTACCCGAATCTTCGGCGATTTACCGCGTGTCGGTCTCGTCGCCTCCCCGCGGTGAACTGTTAAAATCAGCTTAATGACACTACAGCGCTTAAAATTTTGATGACAAGAATTGACCAAGAACGTGTGGGTATTACCAGAGCACAGATTCAGTAATGGCATCTTCCGTTAGTTACCTTTTCTCCCATACTCGCGTGACGTCAGTATAAGTGCTTACAGGATGCGCAGGCCCGATACTATGCCGACCCTTCGGCAGCAGTGAAATATGCTGCAGAACTCCTAGAGAAAGCAGGGCTTCCAGCTCAAGATGCAAAATCTATGGCCGAATGCTTGGTCTTGGCAGATATTCGTGGTGTCGTATGTCCAATTTCAATGACATAGTGCCGAGACAGGATCCCATCTAACCAAACACTTCAAGGATACTCACGGTCTAGCTCGACTACCACAATACCTAGATCGTGTCAGTAATGGGCGTGTTAATGCCAAGCCAGAGCTCAAGCTTACAGAAAAGACCCCGGTGGTTGCTCACCTGGACGGTGACAATGGTTTCGGCTTTATCGTCGCCACACGCGCCATGGAAGAAGCCGTGAACCGGGCCCAGATCTATGGCATCGGCATGGTCACGGCGAACCACTCCAATCATTTTGGCATGGCCGCTACATATGTCTTGCAAGCATTGGAAAGGGACATGATTTCCTTGGTCTTCACCAACTCGGCGAAACAGATGCCTCCATTCGGGGGCAAGGAAACGTTACTAGGCATTTCACCATTTGCTGCTGGTGCCCCTTCTAACACGGAAATCCCATACATCTTGGATATGGCCCCATCAGTCGTCGCAAAGGGCAAGATCCGTAAGGCTGCACGTCGTGGTGAGTCCATCCCGCTGGGATGGGCCTTGGATGCGGATGGGAACCCAACAACGGATGCCGAAGTCGCATTAAACGGCAGTATGGCCCCAATCGGTGGCCCCAAGGGCTCAGGAATTGCCATCCTCATGGACATCATGTCGGGTGTCCTTGGCGGCGCCGCATTTGGTGGAGAGGTTGGCGATCAATACAAGGATCCTCGACCCCAGAATGCTGGCCATTGCTTTATTGCTATCAAGCCGGATGTATTCCTATCAACCGTTGACTTCAAGGAGCGGATGGACACATTGGTAAAACGTGTACACAGTGCTGTTCCGGCTCCTGGATTTGATGAAGTTCTTTTCCCGGGTGAGCCAGAACATCGTCTTGGGGTTCAGCGCCGAAAGGAGGGAATTCCGTATGCTGATGCTGAGAAGCAAATGTTTGTTGATACTGCCAATCGTTTTGAGGTCACCGGGTTGCATCTTTCAAATACACCATTGTGTCTGTCTTGAGTTTAAGGTAGAATAGAAAAGCTTTATAAATCAATAAAGCCTAGATAGCTATATGTAATGCTATGAGTAAAGAGATTTTAGGGCATGATTAATCGATTAATTTAGTAAAATTATCGGGGTGAACAACACGTGTGGTTCCAGGGCCAGACTGTCTAAGTAGTGTAGTCCAAGGTAGATGAAATGAGTATCTTATTACACAGTGTTGCCGAATTGACCATTTCGATCTTCCCAATGCAGTGAACCTTGGAATTTCAGAGGGCTGGTCTGACGGCTTTAGGACTCACAGATGCTCAGTTTACTGGAATTGTTTCTCACAATTTACAGTGCACACTCGGCTCATCACAACGACCAATGTGCTTTAGAAAGGAATACATAGTTGTAGGAAGACCCAACAGTTACCGCCAGAAAACACCAGCCATGTAAGTGAGAATAGACTCCAGAATATCAGATAAACAACGTGGATATTAGATAGCAAGATATGTCAGGTTTTCAATCGCTATTCTCAGCTTCCTTGTCCATTATCACACCTTCTCAACCCATTTCTCGTCCTCTTTGGGGTCGTTTGGCTCAATCTCACCAGCACTAGAATCAAGATCAGACACAATGATAATCAGTCGAGAATCCAAATGAACTCACTGGGCTCGTCTATCATTCTCCAAAGGCTCGAGTGGCCCAGCTAATAGAAGTAGTGGGCGTTCAAAAATTTTATTGATTTCCTCGAGGCTCATGCCTGCGGTTTCCGGGATCATGAAGTAAGTGTAAAGCAGTGCCACCACACAAAAACCAATAAACAGAACAAACGCTCCCCACTGATGAAGATTAGTGAGCATCGAAGGAGCGGCCTTGGTGATAGCAAAGTAAAAGAGCCAATGGAAGCATTGTGACAATGCTCCTCCAAACGACCGAATTTTATTCGGCCAAAGCTCTGCGCCAAAGAGGTATGGCAAACTGTAGAGACCAATCGCCCATCCAAAAGCGTGTATGTAAATAAATGCCAACGCTGCATCCGTTGAAGATTTCCCCATGTTCGTTTTATTGGCTTGATAGATATTGAGATATCCGGCCAAATATGAGTGGCAGATAATTTGCACTGAAACTCCTATCATGAGAGATTTTCGGCGGCCAACAAGATCGATGAAGAAAAGTGATGCAGCCACACAGCAAACCAGTTTTGCAATGGTATACAGGCCCGTTGAGTAGACTTTGACATTCGAGTTAGTGACTCCTATCATTCCAAAGATGGTCGGCAAATAGTTGGTGATTGCGTTGGCTCCAGACATTTGCGCCAAAATATAAATGATAATAGTTAGTTGCACTCGACGCAGATTGGACTTCACCAGGAAGGTCTCTCTGATGATCTGTAGAGAGCTATTATTGCCGAGCCCGGCATTGCGATCTTCGATGTGAGATGCCATGCTGTTGAATTCGGTGGCCACAAAGTCTGTATCGGCTGGCAGTTGACGAAGTTCAACTAATGCTGCAAGAGACTTGTCATGCTCGTGGTCAAGAAGAAGCCACCGAGGAGACTCCACAGACAGAAAAGATAATAGAATGCTCAGTGAAGGTGCAAATGTCTGAGTAAACCAGGGAATTTGATATTGTAGGGCCTTTGAGGGTGCGACATGAATGGAGCAACCGAAAACAATAAACACACCTAGTGCTTGTCCAGATAGCATGCAGATATTGTACCACAAAGTCATCAAGCCTCTGATGGCTGGGGGGGCAATTTCTGATATTGCCATCGGACAGACGACTGACAGGGCTCCAATTCCAAGGCCGGCGACGATTCGACCAACATAGAGCGGCCCGGCGTTGCCTGATGAGAAGCATGAGATTAAAGAACCGATTATGTAGATGAGTGAATACACTCGAAGCGACATCTTGCGACCAATGCGATCATTGAGGAGAAAGGAAAAGAGTGCTCCAACTCCAGCACCCAAATTAACCAGGGACACGATGTTTGATATGGAGTTGCTGTCAAGATGGTATGTTTGGTGGAAAGACTCAAGCTCCGTGATCGCTGCAGCGGATCCTTCGTCCCATCCTTTAAAGTATTCAGTAAGACAATTGAACATAAGTAAAAGATAGAATCACACCTTTGGCGCATCCTCCAAGAGCAAAAGCAAACCCTGTCAGGAAGAGTCGCCTGTTGAAAATCTCCCGTGGTGAAGTTTTGATAGCATGGACATATTTTGCTAATGAGGCCTTTGGCTTTGACATGGTCAAGAATTTATCGACTTGGTTCTTTTTTACTATATCCGTTATTTCATCGCTCAGGTGAGAGGGCCAATTGGTCTGACTTTATGTCTTGAAACTGTGGGCCATGCTTACCCCGGACCCCAGATTCCCCATTCCCCAGATGAGGCATGGTTGATCGTTTCCGGTCTCCAATATTCATCGGATACATCCGATAAGACCTGGCGAGGCTTACCGAGTAAAGTTTGGCCACTGACATATTGAATATCATCGGAGTTTCAGTCTAAATGGAAGACATCGGATGATTCATAGACGAATCCTGCCATATGATCCACGAATGAAGTAAATTGCATACGATTTCGAGGCGCTTCCAGAGATAGATATGGTTATTACGTAGACAAGTATCTGATTATGGCCTCTTTTCGGGTAGAACAGCTCCAGGGCATTCCATCGCGAGCAACTATACTCAGGCAGGAATAAGAACGAAACTCACATCGTAGAAATTACTCTAGTAGGCGAAATAATATCGCAACGACAACTGCTAGTGATCTTTACTTGAGTTCAAAGGATCAATATTTCTTCTATGTAAATAATACAAAACATCCACATCTACTGCTTTGCCATCATGTTCAATGCACTTCCTGCCTTGAAGTACTCAATTTGCTCCAGAGTAAATGTGTGATTGAGCTGAGCTTCCCATTCTCCATTTACTGATAGCACCAGCGGCTTTCCCGGTGCCAAACCAGCCAAACCGAGGATGCTGACTCGATCCGAGGCACGAATCCGATCGTAGTCCGCCTCATTTGCAAAAGTTAAGGCGAGCATACCCTGTTTCTTCAAATTGGATTCGTGGATTCGAGCAAATGACTTGGCGATAATTGCTTTACCACCGAGGTATCTGGGTTGCAAAGCTGCATGTTCTCGTGACGAGCCTTCGCCGTAGTTATGATCAGCAATCACAACCCAGGGTTGGCCATGCGCCTTATACTCTCGTGCAGTACCGGGAACATCGCCATCTTTCTGGGTGATCTGGTTGCGCACAGTGTTGACCATATCGTTCTCGGCATTGACCGCTCCGATCAGCGTATTGTTGGAGATATTCTCAAGATGACCACGGTAACGGAACCAAGGACCAGCGGGAGTAATATGATCTGTCGTGCATTTTCCTTTTGTCTTGATCAAGATTACGCAGTCTTCGAAATCCTCCCCAGACCAGGGGTCAAATGGGGCCAATCTTTGTAATCTTTCCGACGAAGGGGTAATTTTGACCTCCACATCAGCTCGATCAGCTGGAGGTGCTTGGTAGGACACATCGGAGTCCAGGTAACCATTCTCGGGAAGAGTGTCTCCTGTTGGAGGCTGGAAGCGAAATTCTCCACCAGAGGGAGTGGGTAAGCTGTCGACGCTGGGGTCAAAGGTTAGGTCTCCAGAAAAGACTTTAGCCATCACAACCTCGGGCGAAGCCAAGAAAACATTCGTAGCTGGGTTTGAATCTAGACGACCGGAGAAATTGCGATTGTATGAGGTGATGATAGAGTTCAGTGTACCCTGGTCACAAGTTCAGTAATCTGGAGAGACACAAGTCGTCGAGGTGGCAAGTTATACTTTAGGCATATCAACACGATCCCAAGACCCACAGCATGGACCGCAGGCATTTGGAAGCATCACCGCTCCGAGTTTCTCGAACACTGGTAAAATACCGGCTTCGTCAAGTGTTTCACGAGTTTGAAGACTGCCCGGAGATACCAGAAGCGGCATCTTCGGCTTCAATCCAGCATCCAATGCTTGCTGCGCAAGGCTAGCCGCCCTACCCATATCTTCAAACGAGGAGTTAGTACATGAACCAATTAGCCCAGCGGTGAGTTTCTCTGGCCATTTGTTCTCTTCAACAGCAGCACCGAATTGGGATAATGGTGTAGAAAGATCTGGAGTGAATGGCCCATTGATACGTGGCTCTAGAGTTGATAGGTCAAGTTCAATAACACGATCGTATTCCGCGTTAGGATCAGCCTGCAGCTCTAGGGCTATACTCTCGATGGCCGTTGCCATTTCAAGACGACTATTTGAGCGAAGATATTCCGCCATCTGAGGTGCATAAGGAAAGATGGATGTTGTTGCTCCAGTTTCCGCGCCCATATTGCAAACAGTAGCCATACCAGTTGCTGAGAGCGTCTTTGCACCAGGCCCAAAGTACTCTACAATCGACCCAGTGCCACCTTTGACGGTAATCATTCCTGCCACCGCGCTGATGATATCTTTCGGAGAAGCCCATCGAGAAAGTTCGCCTGTCAGGCGAACACCCAGCACTTTTGGTGCTTTGAGCTCTAAAGGCAGGCCAGCCATAACGTCAACAGCATCAGCACCACCAACACCTATAGCGATCATTCCCAGTCCACCTGCATTAGGCGTGTGGGAATCTGTCCCGATCATCATTCCACTTGGAAACGCGTAGTTCTCGAGAACAATTTGGTGAATGATTCCTGCTCCAGGCTTCCAAAAGCCCATATTGAACTTTTGGCAGGCGCTTTCCATAAATTCATACACTTCTCGATGAGCCTTCATTGCTCTGGGAAGATCTTCTGCTTCACCATCTCGACTAACAATCAAATGGTCGCAATGCACTGTCGTTGGCACTGCAACTGATTCCATGCCCGCAGACATGAATTGTATGAGAGCCATTTGTGCAGTCGCATCTTGACAGGCAATACGCAAAGGACGTAGTTTGAGCTGTGATGTCCCCCGTTCGATACGTTCGTCGAATTTGTCATCGAGGTGGCTGTATAAGACTTTCTCCGAATATGTCAAGGGTCGTTTGAGCCTATAGAACATACAATTAGAGGTCTTGTGAAAGATAGCAGTTTGTGACTTACCGATCTCTCAATGCTTTCACTTTCGAAGGGAAATTGCTCAAATTAATTGTCTGCGATTCAAGCCGACTCAAAGGTACTCGGGAATGAGAGGCGAGGCCTCTGGCCAGCTTGGGAGATCTTAGTGATGATCTGAGCATTTCGAAGTTGTTGCACCAATAAACTAGTCAAACGAGACTTGTTCCATGTGCGACAATCCTGAAAGATATTCTGTGTAATGTCCTTCTTCTCATTTGTTCAAAAGTACTTTTCAATAGTGACAGCTTTTCGGATGTATCCGTCGGCTCAGCCGAGCACTTCTTTTGACTGGTTCCACCCACATCCTGCATGGGGCAAAAGGAGGGGAGGCGATAAATGATACGCTGTGGAAACAAATTGGACAGATTGAAGGGACATTGGATAGATTTGTCACCATAGATACAAAGTTGTTTGGTACATAACCAATCTGGCTATCAAGTGCGTGCTAATTGTAACCTGATATCCACCACGTTTGAACACGAGTTGGTTCGAGTTGTGCAGTAGAAATCCTGCAAGATTCATGGACTTTGCTAGCTAGATGCCCAAATAAAGAATTTCTCCGGAATGTGCACCAGTATCTTAGTATCTTAGCTTTGTTCTCCCATGGGCTCTTAATGATGCTGCGATACTTCAATTTAACCTCAAATTCATTCCAAAGATTCACTACAATGGTACATCCTTGTACTGTATCTCCCCACCACTTATCAAGCCTGTACAAATTTTCAGCCATTACATCTATGAATAGTGTGAAGAAGGATTAGGCTATATCGAGCGTAGGACGTGGCCCTGAGTCCCGCGCGGGTTCTGATAATTCCAAGGAACATCTCAATTTACTTCAAGATTGTCTTACATTCAGCTCTTCCAATAAATATTTCCGTCAAACAGCCGGCGTGCAGTGCGAAACACAGTCGCTGCAGTCAACTCATCTTTATCAAAATGAGCTCCGACGAGCAGATTCCCACTTGCATGGCCAATAGTAATGCCAGCATCACTGACCTTGTCTTTTTTCGTTTCAGCCTCAACAACACTGCCAGCCACACGAGCAGCCGAGGAAACAGCTAGAGCTACGGTGATTGGCACGGCTTTATGTGGCTGCCCGACTGAGATAGCGCGGACAAGCAGATCGACTAATTCATTCCCACTGTCAGACTTTGGCGATGATACCAGGCAAATCTTGGGAATGCTGCCGGGGACATCGTCTGTCTTCTGGGCTATCCCCATCTTGACTGCCGCGTGGCGGCGAATCGAATCTAACCGCTGGAGGAGAGTAGGATGAGCCGTTATCTCATCCGGTGTGATGTCTCCTCGAACATCGAAGTTGCTTGCTTGGACAAACACGCATGGGTTGGCCACATCAATGCAGGTGGCTAGGACACCATCAAATTCATCCTTCACGTTACCAGTTGGCAATAATTTCCCGGTGACTGATCCCGCTGGGTTGATGAAATCCAGTTGAATACGGGCAGCCGTCCCTGCGACACCATCAATAGCAAAGTCACCGGAGCCTGCAGACTCGCCATCCACGACAGGAAATGTCGCAGCGATGACCTTGCCCGTGTTGGTGTTGTGGATTCGGACAGTTGCCGAGTCCGCTGACTGCGCCGATACAAGTTTTTGATCAATGGCAAATGGACCGATAGCACTTATCATATTGCCGCAGTTGCTCGAGTAATCAACATCTGAGTTCTTGACGCCTAGAGAAACGAAGGTATAATCGACGTCGGCCTCTGGGTGCGTTGAAGCCCCGACCACGCATACCTTAGACAGGCTAGAGATACCCCCTCCAAGACCATCAAGCTGTCGACCATACGGATCAGGACTACCAATGACATTGCGAAATATATCGTCCCATTGAGGTCGAGGGGGTAGATCGGCTTGGTTGAAGATCACAGCGCGCGAAGTGCCGCCGCGGTAGTAGGCTGCTGGGAGGCTTCGCTGTTTCGAGAGAAACCGCTCCGTGCTGAAGACAGCGCGTCTCTGAAAAGTACGCTGGAACATCTCAGTAATGCTTTTTCTTGTTTTTCTCTCTGCTCTTATATGGGCGGTAGAAATTTGACGTGCCTTTATTGTTAATGCTACCTGAATGGCTTCGAACCGCCGGCTGTGGACCCGCCATCGGATGCATCCGCTGCATTGCTCGTGAACTGAGTCCCGGGGACACGAGGGTCAAATAAGGCAATAAGTCACAATTAAATTGGGCAATTTTCTTGAACGCCAGGTAAGGGTATGAAGTGAATATCTTTGATCATAAAAGTCTCAAAACAAAACGCTCGAAACATCTGCAGTACTCAGATCAATGCCTTCAGTGAACAGATCAGCCCATGGCAGATCAACTTGAACATCTGGAAAATGCGGGGGTGACTCATGAGGATAATTTCTCAATTCTGAGTCACTTGCCACGGAGGAAAATGTGTGGGTTTGAAGTCCAAACCAAGTCTGAAACTCCGTATCGATATTAAGGTCAGCTTGGTCCTCGTTCTCAAATAATGACAGAATTGAGTCTCCAAGTCGTTCAACGATACCGCAACATTTCTCGCCCACCAAACGTCCCTCACATATACCACGGAAGAGTGTCAGAAACGTAAATATGTTGGTTTTGATCACCGGTTTAGTCAATTCGATCCTAAGGGGTGCAAATGCTCGTAAGGAATATAGCATTGTCACCGCAGCCATAAATAGCGAGTGGATTGCGACAAAAGTGTACTTGATACGATTCCGTGCGTAAAGTCCACTATATGAACTGATTAGGCCGATGGCAGACTCTGTGCAGACACGTAGATCATCCGGTAACGGCATTGGAACGGTACGCGATGGGCGATAGAGCGATAGGACTGCATGATGAAACGCAATTTGAAACCATTCGGTGGACTGAAAAGTGGACAATGTCTGTATATACCGTGGTGCAGTGATTAACCATTGGTTTAGTTCCATGAAGTATTCACTGCGGAGTCGGTCGATTTCAGAGGTATCAGCCAATTTAGATCCAATAGAATGGAAAGTCGTGTAGACACCCGCATTGATCCGGCGTAACTTGATGATGTGAATGAAGGTTGATGTGTCGGCCACGTTCGGTATAAAGGTCTCTTCAACATGAGGACTATGAACATATTCGTCCAGTTGAGCGTCTGTCAGTTGTAAAGGCAAGGGCATGCTGATATCTGACTCTCGAATTCCGAGGGGTCGGCCCATGTTGATAGCCATGCTGCAACTCATCACATAGGCACACCAAAAGACACGTTTGGACATTTCTGTATCCAGCGTGTCTTGTCCAGATAGACTTTCTTTGCGATGCAGATCGATACCGATTGCCAGATTGAGGGCCAGACCGGTGGTGTACCACATATTGACCGACTGAGGCTCGTTGTGGCCGTACATGCACAAGAGGAGAAGACATTGGATGCATTCAAAGTTGTCAGAGGTTATTACAAGATTTAAATCTTTTACCGCTTCTCTGAAAAAGACCTTGCCGCTCTTGTCGCAGACCTGCCGGCATGACCTTTCAGTTGACGCAATGGCGCAAACAATATTGACCAAGAAGTTCGACAAGGGTCTCTCATCAGAACCCGTTAGGAAAGGTGTCAAATGCTGCTGAAAAAAGGATCCACGATGTAGAACTGGCAGGTACGGCCATCGCTTATCGAAAAACGCATTCACAAGGTTGACATACGCGTCGTGGTCAAGACCCAGTCCGCTTGTTTCAGGTATCTCAATCTCGGCGTCATCACCCCACAGCTCCCATGCACTGCTTAGAGCATTTCGACGCACCTTCCTGGGGGTTTGCTCTAATGAGAAGGTCGGTGTCAGAATACGGCTTGTAAAACGATGATCTTGGTTGCCAGGAAGGTGGTCAGGCTGGGACACCGCATATTGCCCAGGGTTTGAGCTGCCGGGTATGATAGCCTGTGCAGAGGCTGGTGTCTCTAAGAGCTGAGCTTCTAGCCGCTGGCACCTTTGAGATAGTTCATGGTTTTGCAGCTCGGCAGTGGCGAGTAAAGACCGCAAGGAATCACATTCACAGTTCACATCCGAGTGTTGAACCGTCAACCTGTCTGACATGATGCAAGGTACGTCAACGGCTGCACATGGGCCACATGTCGGCACTTTTCCATCACACTGTTGACTATCAGCAACTTTTCGCGCGACTCGTGGAGCAGCAGACCTTTTGCTTTCGTCGCCGGCATCGCTGGCACGCGGCCGCACTTCTGGGGATGCCACGTCGATGACGACGAGGTGCTGACATTGGTGAGCTTTCAGTCATGTTCCCATTAACTGATGAGTATCGCGAGCGAGACAAAATATGCCTGATCTTATTGGCCGAGATTGATGGTACTATGCAGTTGGATGGTCGTTGACGCTAAGACAACCCCGGGCTTGGCATTTCCTTATTAATCCAATCCATCCATTGGAACGTTAGTATATCTCTGCATGTATGCGCTAATGTGGTTCATCGATATTCTCTATTTCATCGGGTTGTAATTTTAGGTCATCTTAATCTATATGTGTCATTTTGCTCATGAATTATCACTCAGTTCACTCCCTCAATGGACCGATCGATCTCAATATGCTTGTATCTAATTGATCTTACAAAGCTTCTTATACTTCCATTCCTTTCGAGTTAGGGCCTGCAGTATGTATAACTGACCTCAACAGACTAGAGCGTATTTCACTACTACGTACTTTAACCCATTGATTCATTTGAAATATAACCGCCTCGGGTTGTTCTCGAGCATTTTGCTGTAGACATCGCTTCCCATCCAATCATGCAGCCTCTCAAGAATGGCAACATTGTCAACTTTCCTGAAAGGCTCCTTGACTGACAGAGACCTGTTCACTCTAGCGTGTCCATCTCCGGTGTGTGGCCAATCACTCCCCCAAATAATCTGGTCAGGAACCTCTTGGGCGAATGCCTGGATGATAGGCTGCAGGTCCTGAAAAGTAGAAGATGTCTCTTTAGACATGCGATATAAGCCGGAGATCTTCACACAGACGCAGGATTTCTTCGCGAGGAACAATAGGGATTCGAAACCAGGTTGTGATATCGGTACTGGCTGTAATTCAACCGGTAGCTTGGTTGGACCAAGCATACCACCAAGATGGTCTGCAATGACCCTGACTGGAAGATTCAGAATAGGTTCAAGAAGAACTATTGTACTTTAGCATGGTCTGTCAGTTTCAAAAATTGATGGGGTCGTCTCACGGTCCCATGCCCACCCTGGCACAAACAGCTGGATCATCCAACCAGGTAAGTAGCGAATGCGATCAGCTGTCCGGCTCAAGGTTGCCAATAATTTGTCAGTATTGACTTCCTTTCCATCCGCTTGGAAGTTGAGTCGAATACCACGCACCCCAAGTGCATGCATTTCTTTCAATTGTGCATCGGTGGTCTTGTCAAGGTCTGATACTGCGATACCAAACGCCTCGATGTCTCGATCCCTCAGTGCCCGAAGACACCGCATCATAACAGAACAATCATCATTGTAAGCAGATGGCTGTACTAACACCAATTTAGTGTTCTTGGAATCTGCCGAGAGACTTTTGTTGAACTCAATCAACCTGTTCAATGGGGCATCCTCGGGTGTGTATGCTCGCCCAGCAGCGTATGATCCAAGTTCTGGGTCAAAGACATGCACGTGAGTATCCACAGCATTTTTTGAGAGCAAGAATCTAGATTGGTTAGAGCTGGTAAAAGCGATGCGTGGGACGAGGAACCCTCACTGGGCTTTCGATGACATTTGATGGTATGTATTTGGAATGAACTTGTGAATTTTGCTCCGCTACTGAGAAATCGGTCTTGCCTTGATCATGTCGATACTTTTGAACAACGGATCGTTCCCGAAATCCACAAGCTTCCCTGCAATATGTTTGGGTCCTTCAGATTTGAACCTTCGGCCATCGGCAGAGCCGATGGGAGGGTCGAGGGTCGGAGGGTCCACTATCGGATACTTCCGATGTTTGGCAGACACCTTAACATACGGCGGCAAGTAGTTAGGACCAACTACATTTTGACGAAGAAATCAATTGACTAGCAGAGCACAGGGTCAATATGTCACAATTATCGACCAGTAGATTACCGATATTGCGAGATGAGGTCGAGCAAAAACGACCAATTCCATATCGAAATTTAGCGGTCGGGGCGTTGATGAATGTCTTTCAGGGTGCGTTGTGATTCGATTAATTTTGGCAAGTTTATGCACTCATTGATTGGATTAGTCACGACCCTTGGGCAGCCTATGGAAGTTCTCAAGACCCATGTGAGTATGCTCCAAACTGATTCGGACTTTGCAAATTGACTTATCTATTCGAAATCGGTAGCTAGCAGCAAACCGACAAGACACGTTGAAAGATGCAATTCGACGGACATGGTCTCGTGGACGAGTGGCCGCTTTCTATCAAGGGCTAATTCCTTGGGTATGCAAAGTTCTTCTTATCAGAAACCCCAAGTAATACTAACCTTAGATCGCAGGCGTGGCTGGAAGCCTCCACCAAGGGAGCTATTCTGATAGTAGCATCTAGTGAGGTTGAATATCACGCAAGCACGAAGTTCAATGCGTCGCCAACAGTATGTGGCGTCTTAGGTGGTATCAGTGGTGGTGTTGCACAATCCTATCTTACGATGGGCGTGACAACATGCATGAAAACTGTTGAAGTTACCCGCACAAAGATTGGTGCTCAAAGTGGCCGAGTTCCTGGTACCATGGAGATGTTCTTCAACATTCTTCGTGAAAAGGGAATCCGGGGTGTGAACAGAGGAGTCAATGCCGTCGCGCTACGACAAGTCACCGGCTGGTCTTCCAGAATTGGTATATCTCGCTTTGTCGAGGAAAGCATTCGATCTATCACTGGAAAAAGCGAGAAGGGGAAGCTTCAATTTGGTGAGAAAATATTGGCTTCAACGATTGGTGGTACCCTTAGTTGCTGGAATCAGCCATTTGAAGTAAGTCTTACTCAGTATTGGAAGAAGTAGAATGATTGCTAATGATTAGGTCCTCCGCGTGGAAATGCAATCTATGAAAAACGATCCTACCCGTCCTGCAAATCCGACGATTGTATCTACATTCAAGCACATTTTTGCGGCTTCTGGAGTCAGGGGACTATTCCGTGGGGTAGTTCCCCGTATTGGAGTAGCAGCATGGGCTACGGTTTGTATGGTAGGATTTGGTGACACGGTTAAGGAGATGGTCGCACGCAAGTGATATTGATGAATCCTGCTGTTGAGAACCTACAAAGGCTCGATCCGTTCCATTTAAAGCTAAATTGAACTGACTGCCTTCCGCTATGTTTCTATTGGAAGCTTCCAAGCTTCAATTCTGGCTATCAGGTCTCAAAGTTGAGACCTGATAGCCAGAATTCGATACTGAGAGTTCAACTGCAGCTAGAATGTATACATATTTACTGTCTACGTACTAGATTATATGTAGTCCACGGAGTGCAAGATTTGAATATTTAATGCTTTTAGAGACTGCATGTGAAATTGCCAGGGGTGGAACTCAATTAGTACTGGTGGATAGTTATTCACACCTTCATGCTTCATATTATGTATCCGGACCCCGGATACGCAATATATTTACCTGGAGTAAGCGAGTGATTACTTCTGGCGCGTATACCTAGGTCACTTCATTCGCGCATAATTGAAGGTCGATAGAGAAGACATGGGCTCTAAAGGATGGCAGGGATTGAAGTAACTATATTAATACTCAGTGCTGGAGTCTTTTGTTTCCTATGAATATATAACACCAGCGGTTTGCTCAAAGCAAAATTGCACCGATAACTCAGGGGTAGAGGTTAGTAATCACTTACCTCCAATATCAAAGTTACCTCTTCTAACAATCAAATAGTGAGGATTTGCAGTGTCCTAAGTCGGGCGTTCAAATCGCTCTCGGTGCTCATCTTTTTTTTTTCTTTTTTTTTCTTTTAATCTCTGATGAGAAATTATTTTGGAATCAAAATAGGGAGCACCTCGTTTTCAAGATGTTTGATTCGCTTGCAGGTTTTTAGCCAACAAGTCTTCAAGGCGGCGTTGTCACCCATACTAGTGGTCTGTGTTTTCAAGACATCATATGCAAGACAAGTGCAATTCGTATATGCCAAAAATGCTAACGCCCAACAAGTAGACACTGCCAACTACTTAATCAGTACCTAGCTGGATTCCAGGAGGAAGCCTCTAATACAGTTCAATTTAAACGTAGAAGTAACCATACTGATGCTAGATATTATTATCACCGCTCCTGTTAGAACTCCTCAAGGACGTCTAGGGAACGTTATAATTCCTTGCCAGTGGAGCACAAAGAAGGACTACGAGGTCATCAGTAGGTATATTATTTCTTTAGCTGTCTTGACTGAAGGCATTCTGAAGATAGACTCTTTGCCAATCTAGTGGCCCAGGATAATGAAAAAGAAAAATGAGAAGGTTCCTATTATTTCGAGTTGCTATCAGATCTCTGTTTTCTCGCTGCAAGTTGCTGGCCAGGTTTGATGAGTAGAAGTATAGCCGGAAGCTGTGCTGCCGCAAATCCAATCATAACCCTCATTTGTGTGGTGAAACTGCCGGCAAAGACCTGGTGTACCTCATCTTTCAAATGAGGAGCGAAATTTTTCATTCTTTCGACATTTTCCAGAAAGAAGTGAAGCTCATGTTTTGTAAGGATTCCCTGTAGATGGTTTGCTAGGCGACCATTCAGGATATTGGATGCTATGGCAAGGCCAAGAGCACCACCAAGAAATCGAACCTGAACAACAAATCCTGTTGCAATCGCTGCAGATGCGATAAGATGCCAATGGTTAGCTAATTACTCTCTAGTTTTTGTAGCATGGAAACTCCTCGCGGAAGGGGGAAAATACTCAGATCTCTGTCCTCAACGATGTAGGGTGGTGCTAGCACTAAAACTCCCATTGTAAGGCCCAGTCCAGCTCCAGCAATAGCTTCATAGACTATATCTGTCGCATGAAACCCTGTAGACGCGGCAATAGTAGATAGAAGGCCTACTCCCACTGTATGAAGGATGCAGCCAACAAGCAATGAATATATGAATGGGATGCGTCCTCTGGAGCTGAAGATATTGACAAGACCGGCTGCAACAGCGGCAACAGCCGAGTATCCAATCAGGTAAACGCCGGCATCGAGAGGCGACTTGTCCAACAATAATTGTGCTTGTTGTGGGACGTATACCAGCACGACGTTATATACTGCTCCGGTGACAAACGAAGAACTTTGGAAATGTCAAACAGAGCAATCGTAGGGAAAATATTTACGTGCCACTTACATGAGAATCCCCATCCACGCGCGGTCAAAGATCCAGCGCTTAGGGAAAATTGGATCTTGCTTTGGGAAGTCAGAAAGATGCCATTCCCAGCCGAAGAAACCAATCCATGAAATGCCCGCGAGGACAAGGAGTGCAATAGAAGTTCTTGCAGACCAACTAAATGCCAAGTTGACTTCATTCAAGACCGAAATTATCAAGAATGACCCGGTCAGGAGCAAAAGCGACCCCACAAGATCAAGATTAGCGAATGATCGATACGAGGCACGCGTTCTGAGCGATGGAGTGTGCTGGTCGAGGCCGAAATTGGTTGGCATAGCTACCGCAAGTATTGTAATCGCAATGGCGCACAATGGGGCACTATATGTTTCAATATAATCAGTCAGTCATCCTCGAGTGCGACTCATACATTCTTCCGTACTTGATGAAGAAAACCCATCTCCAGGCTTCGCCATGCGCAAGGGCACCTCCGATGATAGGGCCAATCAAAGATGCAAGAGCAAGGCAAAATGACATGAGTCCGCTATACACCGGAAGCTTCGTCTTTGGGGCTATTTCATAAATGCATAAAATCGCCAAGGCGTAGACACCAGCACCGCCTAATCCCTGCAGTGCTCTAAAGATTATGCTGCGTTCGAAGATTAGTACAGCTTCGAAAAGGAAAACCCAAGGTCTCCAAACTTGGATAATTAATGGACTCACAGTTGATTGACTGTATTAGCACATCCGCATCCAATCGAGAAAGCTAGCAAAACAACAAAAGCAGCCATTGTCGTATGTTTTCTTCCAATAATATCGCTGCCTTTAGTCCATATCGCCATAGACCCTGTATGTATCCTAGGGTCAGGAAAAGCAATATAACATCAGGTCTTACATAGTATTTCGTACCGGTATAAGTGGCCAAGTATCCAGTTATAATCCAACTTCTCTTCTCAAATCCCTCGAGACTGTCTGTGATGGTGGTGAGAGATGAGCTCACAATGGTGACATCCAAGTTAGAGAGAAAGAATCCAATCAGGAGCCTTCGAGTGATATATCGATTAGTTTCCGGTCCCAAATTATATGGTCTTATCGCTGCAAATCGTATTCTTACCCACTTATGGTGAGGATTAACCGCCATCCTGTTGGATAGACGATTTCGCTTCCTGGAGATAATGTTCTTTGTGCCGACCCCTTTTCCTCACATGTATTCTCTCTTCCAATGCGCCCAGGCTGCTCTTTCTTCGTAATAGGCGGATCTGCAAACTGAATACGTCCAGACATGGCTGTTAGGCCTCTGGGATAACAACTTCTGACTTCACGTGTGGACGATGACTGAAATGACAGCCATCGCTGCAACGAGAAAAAATTCTGAACGGGACCATTGACTATGTAGGACCAAGCCCCGCGTATATTCACCCCAGGGGCTCCAGGTGGAACGCGGGAGATGCGCGATGACAGAATGTGGAATTTATTGAACTAGATGATCTACGTCGATCATTGAACCTAGATCCTGTATTCAGTGGCTTGGCATACATTTACCCTAGGAGACTGGCCTATCTTCATGGACTACGCGTGTCTAGCCGAATTTAGAACTGCTTATCTTGATCATTCTTATCTTGAGTTTTGTTTCTATTGTTCGATGTCATTACTCATGTGTTTGTGTATGGCGACGGGGTTGCTCGGAAAGGGGGCGACTGGCTGCCTCATTCTTCCCTCCTCAGCCAAGGCATTCAAGATGCCACTCACACTTTAAATCGCGCGTTTTACCTTTATCTTGTGATGTTTGAGTCTCTGTTTCTCCTTGCTGGGGTTGATCTCTGCACCCCTGAATGATACAGCGGGCGAAGTATAGGTTCATCAACGTCGCCAAGTAAGGGCTGCGCACTGACACTGACTCTATCGGAATGCGTTGTCTCACGTCCTCATGCACAATACCAGACCGCCGTCTGTACAACCGAATTCACATTCACTGTTTGATTGACATCGAGTAATTGTTTGGCCATTGGTGGAAGCCAGAGGACTACTTGAGGAAGGTTTCAAACTATTATCGGGTCCATCAAAGATTAAATGAGCCTCTAGGTTGATCGAAGAGCTTAAATCTAATGTTCGGTAGACATTTGACTAGCACCATAAGTCTGATCAAGTCTAGATGGGGTAGTACTGATGCATTTGAGCTAATAGCTCTATATACATAGTTACTACTAAATATAACTATACCATATGCAACCAGTCTGATATACCCGGTTAATGAGCCCTCTCCCTCATTATGATAGCTCCCAGTTATCGTCTTATCTATATAATTACCTTCTCATACCCGATACTCTTACCTGAGAGGTTATTCAACCTTCATTTCTGTTTATCTGAGCTATTTCCAGTTGAACGGCGATGTAGTTGACCAAGCGGAGAGTGCCAAGGTGTGGTCTGTGCGTTGGCCCTGGCCGAGCGGGAGTCTCCTAAACATCATCCATCATCCCCGCCGACGACAGCCTGTCAACAACTTTTCTCGATTCTTGATAATTTGTGGTGCTTGGAACGGCATGTTATAAGTGCCATTGGCTTCTTCCCGAATTGTGCCCGGGAAATCATGGACCCTTCCAAGGCAGCTTCAAGCAATGTGACTGGTATGGAAATGGAGACCGAAATTCCTCGACCCCGAAGCTCAAACTTATTGCTCACACCCGTCTAGTCGAATATACCGACCCGTCGGGGTTATTTCCTCAGGTCCAGTCCATTGTCGAGCCCAAGCTACCGTTGAAAAATCTCCATTGGAAATCTCCTACTCGCCCCGTTCGATCGATTGAATCCCTCCGCATCGGCTTTGCGCCCGCCCAGACAGACTCCGGCGAAAGGAAATCTTCTAGTGATGGTACTGGATCTGTGCCACATCGACGGCATCAAATTCCAGGTCTGCGACAAACTCCATATCTGAAAGTCTATATCCTACGCTGTGACGACAATGATACCTATAAAGCCACGGCGCGGAAGGCGTTGCGGGAGTGGATTAAATCCCAGAGTATATCCAGCTCGTCGCAAACGACTGGTAGCAGCCAGGAGAAACATGATGCATTCGAATATTTGATCTTACATGTGGTTCAAGATGGGGATGGCGCGGAGAAAGCACCTGCGCCGACTTCGAAATGGGGACGGAGTACAACCACGGTCTTGGAGAAAATCAAAGCTGATTTCAATGGGTCTTCCAAAACTGCCGTTGATCGTGTGGGACAACTGAGGCTTCCGAAAGAGGGTTCCGCGAAATCCCCCGAATTTGCTGAGCAATTGGAGGATCTGATTGACAAAATGAAGAATGGCATTTTGGCTTCCTTCGATCTCCGCGTAGCCCAGTACGAGGAGGATATAAAAGAGAAGGATGCGCAGAGGAGTCTGCCTGGGTGGAACTTCTGCACGTTTTTCATTCTTAAGGAGGGTCTTGCACGAGGCTTTGAAAACGTGGGCTTATTCGATGATGCACTGGCTGGCTATGATGAGTTATCTGCTGGACTGGATGCTGCAATTAGAGATCAGATGGAAGGGAATACAGAGCAACCCGGAAATACGCTTCTGAACTCGAGCAAGCCATGGGTCGAAGCCGCTAAAAAGGCTTTAGATGCTGGCATATCAGCTACCGAGGACTACAATATCGGCTCGCCTTTGAGTATTCAACCGGATGACTTCCCGCTTAGCTCCAACAAATTACCTTATCGGGAAATGATTCTTGCCAGCGATATCTCTATCTTCGATTTTCGCACTTATATTTTCTCTCGTCAACTCACCTTGCTACTTCGCGCAGCAAGGGCCCCGTCTTTGATTGGAGATGACGCTTCTACGCGCGAGAAAAAGCCAGAAGACCTTATCCTACTGTCCGAAATCTGCCAGAGGTCAACAGAATATATCAGTCTTGCCGCGCGCACCCTCCGCTATGGCCTAGAATGCGGACTAGCAGAGGTCGAAAACAAGGCCAAGGCAAATATCATAAACAATATCGTTTCCAATTGGGCATATTGCGCAGCATTGCAAATTCTGGATCAAACCTTCACCTCGAGCCTCAGTCTTCCCGAAACATCTACACCTGCTGTCAATCAGCCCAAGGAATCTTCAAATTCCCCCTCGCCAGCTCCAGAGAATCGCAGCGACATTCCCCGACGGTCAAGTTCATTAGTTCAATCATCGTCCGGTCGTCCTCCCCGGCCAGTCACTCAGGATATATCTGAATCAGTTGGTCTGCTTCAGCGACGTTTAACCTTAGACCACCCCAAATCCGCCCCAAGCCTGCCTCAGAAGACCGGCTCTGAGCAATTGGCTTCAAGTAGGGGAGAATTGCTTCTTCTCGCTCGGCGGTCTCTTGAGGAGATTTCCCTGCGACTAGGATGGGTTCAGGGGTGGAACGACCTCAACTTGCTTTTTGATAACAGCCGCGGCGGCTCTGGTGGTCTAGCAGAAGTCTCATTGGATGATGACGCTAAAAACATTGAAGCTAAACCAGAAAGCACCTCTCTGGCCGGCATTGAGTTACCGAGTCTCATAGCAGGACTCAAATCTCGAGAGTCCTATTTGTCATTGTTTGAATACCTTACGGACCAAATTCTTCGACATCATATTGTGGCAAACCGTGCCAACTCTGCCGAGATGGCTCTGGCAGAAATTGCTATCCTTCGTTTCCGGCAAGGCAATTATGAGGCTGCAGCCTCGTACTTCCACCAAATGGCCCCGTTCTACGGCAGCAAACTCTGGGTTGTCTTGGAAGGAACCATGCTGGAGCTTTACTCGCGGTGCTTGAAAGAACTCAACCGCAGTGAAGACTATGTTCGGATGATGCTCAAGCTCCTCGCCAAATTCGCTTCATATTCGCAATCCAAGTTATCCCTGCGCCAGAAATCTTTATCTACTCCGACGTCTATCGTTCAGCAAGAGCAGCTTTCTGGATACGTGGCTGACCTTTTTGAAGGCGCAAAGGGGTTACAAAAGGACGTTACCGCATCACTGCTGGACTTCTTTGCAGACCTTCATGTGGACCCGGCGATTCGACTCTACGATGATAAGGACGGATTCCAGATCCAGTTGTCCTTGCGATTTCTGCTCGGCCCGCAGATCCACATCGACTCTGTCAAGCTTAGGCTTATAAGCGCCAGCAGTTCTCAAAATGCAGAACATTGGATTGAAACATCGACCAATCTTACGATCAAGTCGTCGACGACCAAGATTCTAATTGACTCACAGGTAAGGACTTAGTTCATTCATCTCTGGCCAAAACTTCACAGCTAACGTCTTTCCCTGTAGACTACACTGCAAGGCAAATATGTTATTGACCGTCTACAAATGAAGTCTGGTAATCTACTCTTCACATTCGATAGTGGTCAGCATTCTGGTCTTCCACTTGGCTTCCGGGAAACAGACGATGCAGAGGAAGCGGATCGACGACCTTACATATTCTGTTATCCTGCGCCAAATGGGCTGCAGGCAAAGGTCGTATCGCCCCACTTAATCAACCTGGAGGCAATGCGTACGCTGGAGCTGGAACTCCACAGCGGACGAAATGACATTGAAGCCGGTACAATTCGCGTCAGACCAGCTACGGCCGGTCTTCGTCTACGAATTTCTGAAGCAGAGGTGGTAGACGGCGAGCTGGATCTGGTACCTAATAATGACTCTGGCGCCATTGAATTCTCTCGTTTGTCTTCTCAATCGTTTGTACGACTACGCATTCCTTATACTGTGGAAGAAGCCTATACCACACTTTCCGCGCGGGCAGAGATCGCATATGAGACTCCACAGGGCCGGTTTGCTTTTTCGACGGTGCATAGCGTTGTCGCCACGCTGCCCATATCGGTCAATGTGCAGGACATATTCAAAGATGATATGTTGTTCTCGCGTTTCACAATCAGCCCCGCCATGCTGATCCCACTGCGCATTACAAACTGCAGCCTCCCCAGCTCGGAGACCTATGAGGTTCAATCTAGTATCGCAGGCCCTGTGGCTTTGGATGTTTTCCCCAAGCAGCCCGCTTCCCTTCTATACAAAATTCGCCCTTCTGACAAGTCAGCCACGGCTTCTTCAACTGGAAAGCGCAGCCTTCGCCTTCGTGTGGACTTTACCTGTGTAGATGATGAATGTTTGGATGCGATTGAAAAGCAGTTTACAACTTCGCTTGCATCGAGCCCACTCAATCACTATGCTACACTACTTACATCACATCTTATTGGCAGCATTCGTAGTCACCTCTCCACGGCCGATATGGAGGTCATTGGTCTGATCCGGGAAATTGAATTGGCCAGCTATCGTAACGTTCGATGGGATGACTTACTAGATGCCTTAAAGGGACGCACTGAGGAGATGCGGGAGTGGCTCATGGCATGGCACGAAGTGAGTTGATTTTCCCCCAAGGAAGGAAATATGTAGTCTTTGCGAATGTTAACCGGCTTTGATACAACAGGGAAACCCAATCATCCGCCTTCCTCCACAGCCTGCCATCCCCACCCGAAGTATTGTCATTCCGGTCGACATTCCCGAAATCCAAGTGGTGCATACGGCCGAACTGCAGCTCCAGCCCAGCGCCGGTGCCATGGAGTCCGGATCAAGCCACGCAGCTGTTGGCCAGATGATTACTGCCGAGTTGTGCCTTCGCCACACACGACGTTGGTGCTCCCCAACAACTCAGGAACTGGCCGGGCAACCGCTCGAATGTTCATATGAATTACACGCCAACCCTGACCTTTGGTTGTTGGGTGGACGGCGTCGGGGCAACTTCCTCACTCGTGATGGAGAAACTACCAAGTTCACGGTCTTGTTGTTGCCTCAGAAGCCGGGCCATCTGCTCTTACCTGGACTGGAGATTCGTACCTACGCACCATCACAGTCACTGCCCCCAACCTCTCCTCCTCCTACAACGGATTCGGGAATTGGAGCAAACCCCGGCCTTCCGACTCAGCGACAACCGATCCCCTGTGAGGTGGACTATCGTAATCATGGAGAGACTGTGCTCGTTTTGCCAGACCTTCGCAAGACAACGGTCAGCCTCAGCACCTCTGGTACGGGCGGTACATCATGGCTAGTGGGCTCGGAACGACGTGCGGAGGTGTATTGATCTGGATAGCGTATGTGCATGGCTGTCTCATGAAAGTCCCATGGTAGGAGTTCGATCTTGTATATAGATCTACGAATGATGAACGTACAGTATCTATTGGTAACCAAACATACTATTTCCACTCTCATTCTTAGCTCTAGTATAAGATATTTTATATTCGGGACATTAGATGTGAGTATATAAACCATTAAAACCAGGCATTAGGCATCTAATTAAGCTCAGGATCAAATTCTACAGCATGAGCAGGTGCTCCGTATATTGTGTGCTACATCGGTAACCAACACGGAACTTGCATACTAAGTCTTCAGCTCGTGAGCTGTCAAACAGTCAGAGTCCCCACATGCAAAATTCGGGATATGCACCCTCAAATCCCTTCCCCTAAGGCCTTCAGTCTCGGCCGATGTGTTTGTTAAAACCCTAGTGTATGTAGTATATACACTGTTTTGCAAAAAAGACGGGTGGGGATGGAGTGTTGATTGGCGGGGGGCGCCTCTCAACAAAAAATTGGACCCGCCCGCCCAACAAGCGGGCCCCGGTTTGGCTGGAGTACTTCAATTATACCCGCCCGGCCCGCTACCGCCCAGTGTTAGTCGTATGTCTTGAAGTAGCCACAGTATGTATAGTAGAGGTATATCTCCAAGCATACCAAAGTGCAGATTTTTCCAAGAGAAAAGTTTCTCGCTGATCTAAATTAGTTTAGAGCAGACTTGCTTACATAGTAGGGATTACAGTCATGCCATCCCAACCACTCGACATTCTCCCGCCAGTTAGTACAGCCAATGGCTTTCACATGCCTTGCGCATGCCATCGACTTGCCACAGATCGCCTCGCTTCAGCTTGTCCAATCCGCGTGATCGTATAGCACGCTGGCGCAGACGAAAATGACCCGCCGAGGTCGATCGCGATCGGCTGCGTGGCCGACCCGCATGTGAAGCTGGACGACGGGTCCTAAACAGAAGTAGATACTCCGTATACTCCGTAACAAACACAGTGGTTAGAAATTACGAAGGATATTCTCCCCGTAAGATACAACTTGATAAATAAGATGGCATCCTATCCCAAGGAGTTGGCTGTAAATTTGCTCTTTGAGTACCGTATATCCTCCATCTAATCAATCGTAAGATCGGAGAGATAACACATTGAGAGACTTTTAAGCGGTGACTGGACTCCCCGCAGAAAAATGTTGAGCGCCCAATGTGGTCAAGCAGCGATTGGACTGTGTGGCGCGACGTGCCCCAGGCTGAAGAACCACCCGTGGGTCTGTCGTAACTTTGCCCATGTTTAAATGGTGACCCCTGGTCCAATGAGGCTCAGGGTCTTCCGGTGGTGGCAATTCCATCTTCTGAGACGGTGAGTGGAGGGAATGGGCTATACTGTCCTGTAGTGTAGTACAGATCTGGTAGGAAGATTTAACTTGGACGGCGTAAAAAGTCGATGGGTCGTGAGATCGGCGAGCGAGGAGTTCATGCGTCTCTGTAAAGTTGCAAAGACTGCATACATAGTACACATTGGGGTGGGTCGTATTTGTGTATGGTCAATTTGCAGAATTTGGTCCATTCGGTCCGGGCCCCTTTTTGGTGGCGGCCGTGAGTGGCTCGTATTGCAAATTCACGAATTCCACCATGGACCGCCGCTCTGGTCCCTTTTTTTTTTATTCTTTTTTTTCTTTTCTTCGCGCTTTTTTCCCCGCCAGACTTTTCCTTCTTGGGATTTTTCTCCTCTCCTGAGTCTCCGCGCAAGAGCTGATCGTCGTTTTGTCCTTTTCGTTCTTTTTCTTCTCTCTTTTTTTTTGTCCTGTCGCTTTATCATTCGCATTTGCGAGAGGTCCTTAACCCTTGGTCTCCCCCCACCCACCGCTTCTCTCTTTCGCTGGGATCCCTGACTTGTGTTACCACAAGGAAAACTCAAAAAAAAAAACACACACAGTATCTTCTGTGATTATCGCCCTTGAATCTCTCTTGTAAGTCTGACCGGAGTCTCCGATACTCGAATTGAAGCTGATCTGATTGTCCTCCCACTAGTAGAGGCTGCATTGGGTCATTTCCTGGCGCCATTGCTTTGCTTTTCCTCTCTCCTACCCTCCTCTCTGCTTTCCCCTCCTTCAAATTGTGTTGGACTCTTCTAGTTCATCCGACCTTCAGTATCGAAAACAAAAAAGGATCAGCTTGACTGCTATCCGTGATATAACTAGACCATCATGTCGTCTACTGCCGTTCCTAAGCGCGTTGCGCTGAACCGCAACCCTGCCACTGAGTCCTCAACCGCCAGCTCGGTTTCGGCCTCACCATTCGATAGTCCTCGCCAGTCACCCTCGACGACCTCTCTGTCTTCCATGGGAGAGGACCAGGAGCAGCGTACCAAGATGCTTGACACCAATGGTAACGAGTTCAAGATCCCCGACTTCACTATCAAGCAGATTCGCGATGCCATTCCCGCCCACTGCTTCCACCGATCAGCCATCACCAGCTTGTACTATGTCTTCCGTGACATTGCCATCCTCGCTACCGTCTTCTACCTCTTCAACCACTATGTTACCCCGGAGTATGTCCCCTTCATGCCAGCTCGTGTTGCCCTCTGGACTCTGTACACCGTCATCCAGGGTATGGTCGGTACTGGTGTCTGGGTCTTAGCCCACGAGTGTGGTCACCAGGCTTTCTCCCCTTCCAAGGTGCTGAACGACACTGTCGGTTGGATCTGCCACTCCGCTCTGCTGGTTCCTTACTTCTCATGGAAGATCTCCCACGGCAAGCACCACAAGGCCACCGGTAACCTTGCTCGTGACATGGTTTTCGTCCCCAAGACCCGCGAGCAGTATGCTTCCCGTGTCGGCAAGACCATCCACGACCTGGGTGAGCTTATGGAGGAGACTCCCATTCTGACTGCCTCCAATATGATCCTCCAGCAGCTCTTTGGCTGGCCCATGTATCTGATCACCAATGTCACTGGTCACAACAACCATACCAAGCAGCCTGAGGGCCGTGGTGTCGGTAAGGCCAACGGTTGGTTCGGTGGTGTCAACCACTTCAACCCTTCCAGCCCCTTGTACGAGGCCAGAGATGCCAAGTATATTGCTCTGAGTGATCTCGGTCTTTTCATCACTGGCTCCGTTCTGTACTATGTTGGCTCCACTTACGGCTGGTTGAACCTGCTGGTCTGGTACGGTATTCCATACCTGTGGGTTAACCACTGGCTCGGTAAGCTCACTCTCCTGTAGCTCAAGCATCAGCGAGTTTCAAAAGTATGCTAACAATCCTTCCAGTCGCCATCACTTTCCTGCAGCACACCGACCCCTCCCTTCCTCACTACCAGCCTGAGGTTTGGAACTTTGCCCGTGGTGCCGCCGCTACCATCGACCGTGACTTCGGCTTTGTCGGCCGCCACATCTTCCACGGTATCATTGAGACCCACGTTCTGCATCACTATGTCAGCAACATCCCCTTCTACAACGCCGATGAGGCCAGCGAGGCCATCAAGGGCGTCATGGGCAACCACTACCGTACCCAGGCCGAGACCGGATGGACTGGCTTCCTGAAGGCTCTCTGGACAAGTGCCCGCACTTGCCAGTGGGTTGAGCCCACCGAGGGTGCCACCGGTGAGAGCCAGGGAGTCCTGTTCTACCGCAACACCAACGGCATCGGTGTTCCTCCTTCCAAGATCCCTGCCAAATAGACAAGAGGAAATGGGATAGATATGTTTCCTTCCATTTGTTTTTCCTTTCTGTTTGTGATAGTTTGTGTATAAATTGTTGACTGCGCATACACACTCGATGAGATCTGGCGAGAGAATAGAAGCGAGGGTGATCTTCCGGCAAGATGGAGATACATATTTGCTTTTGATCTGGAATAGATACCTGTCATCTCCTTGTCTTTTTCTGCTCGTGTTCCTGTGTTGCCGTCCGCGTCTTGTTGTGATTAATCTCGAGCGCATTTCTTCATACCATGGTGTTTCCATCCAACACTTGGCTCTTGCCTCTGTTCTCGCTTCGAGTGGCAGCAGGATTAAAATTCTCGGTTCCCATGTTCATTGGTGTTGGACTTTTTTGTTTCAAGCGAAGATAGTTTTGTGCCCTTTTAGAGTCTGTCCTTCGAAAGACTCGGTGATATGATGAGACGATGAGTGAATCAAGCACTTCTAGACTTGTGCAATCCTGTGGTATTTCATGTAGTCATATAGAAGGAAGAGAAGTGAAGAAGAAGAAAGAAGAAAAGGAGGGGAGAAAAGTGAAGAAGAGGACTGACGTCGGACAAACAGGAAAGAACATTCGATATTTGCGGGGTAGTTCCTTCCCCCGTTTAATCTTGTTTATATACATAGAAAAAAGTACCAAAAGAGGAAGCACGTCCTTCCGTGGTCAGCCGGAGATGGCAAGGCTGTTGTTATTGGCCTAGCATCACCTTCTACTTCTTCCACTCTACAATCGACAAGATGGTTTTGAGACAATTGAATGATTTCCCTTCCCAACCAAGACACTTTGATTCTTCTCCTGTGTCGACACAGCCACATCCAATCCTGGATTCCCAGTGAAGAAATTCACCGGTTTTAACCCGACGACCATTTTCTCCGATGGCATAACTGGCCAATCCTCGATACGTGGATTATGTGTCGAGCCGAAAGTATGCCATATGACAATATCTTCATTACGTACTCCGGACATTCCCTCTTGCTGCCGCTTTTCGATTGTAGATGCAATCCCTTCCCCACCGAGAGATTGCATTGTGTGTCGACCGGCAGGGAATAGTTCATCATCCTGGTACCGCGTCACCCATACAGCATGCTGGCCGAACTCGGAACGTTTTGCGTGATAGGAATCTTTTTGTGCGAGGAGAAGTTGACTATAATAAGGGAGCAGTTTGAATCCCACCGGTGTGCCAGTGATTGAATTAACATTGTTTTCGTTAATTATCTTGAAAACGCGATTCTTCGCATGATCGAGGTCATGTCCACTTTCTTCGGTCACAATGTTTGACTCGGTTGTATAGCCCACGCCAAAAAAATTGTGTACAGCTGGATCATTGACCGGTAGGGGCTTTGACTCTTCGATCTGGAGCGAATTGGCTTGTCCGTCGATGGCTGGGTCAATTCGAAGTGAAAAGAGATGTTGATGATATGGCGCCAGGACGCCAGGTGCAACAACAGTGCCGTAACCAACTTTATCACCGATATTTATCGGTGCTGTAGAGAGGATTCCTGTGGCGCGTACTTCGTAGTGAATCGAGGCGTCTTGGCCGAAATGGAAAGCAAAGATATACTCGTAATTGCTTACTGTGATGATAGTTTGCAACACGAGGATCCGCGAACGAGTAACTGCTGCGTTTTGTGTACGGAAGTTGGTATGCTTCCAGAGAATCCCGTCATCTTGCTCGTGGCAGCAGATCACATTAGGGAGCTTGAGTGGCTCGCCGGCAGCAGTGTTATGCCAGCCATCAAAATACTTGATCAGTCCTAGACAATCGCATCCCAGCCGCAAGTTGTTGGCGTTGATACCGGCACCATCGTTACCCAGATCAAATGCTGCTTTACGAGGGTATGGTGACCTAGGGTCTCCGTACGGAACAAACATCTCTGCTAGAGAGAGTCGGTAGAATAAACTTCGTCCCTCGTACCGAACGTCATGGATCGTAAGACCCTCGCGATAGTTAAACCCCACGCGCATGGTCCACTTCTCCCAGGCAAGACGGTTCCCATCAACTTGAAAAGATGGCCCTTCTGGCTGGATGACCTGATAGGGCTTGGTGGTTGTACGTGGTGGTGGCCGAAGATTGGGGTGATATTCGCTCATCTCCGTTGGCTGGACTTTTCGATGATCATACTGCTGTGCATCTTCGCGGATAATTTCAGTCTCCGAAGACGGTAGGTGGTATATCTTTATGACCTTCAAGTCCTCGGATACCTCTGCACAAAGGTCAAGCGGGTAAGCATAGTAATTTGCGTCCGGGTCGTTGAGTAGACGCATATAGAACCAACACTGTTCATCTCTTAGTACAAGGATGGAACATCCATTAGAACCCATTTCTGGGACGAGTAAATTCTTACCATTGTAGTCCGTTCGTTCATATCATTCATTCCATCAGTCGCGTAAGCCCATGCTTCAATGACAACTGTGGCTCCCGGTGGAAGCTTGAGCTTCTTTATCTCATCATCTATCCTTGGATCTGCCCTGCATGCCTTCTCTACTGCCTGCATATAGTTCGAATCGATATATGAATGTCTTCCAACAAGGGAATTTTTCTCGGTGATTGTGTTAGAGTCAATATTGACAAGAAGCTCTATCAGCTCATTCGATCCGGATGGTCCTTCCGCGATGACTTGCACGCGGGAACTGCGACTTGGTCGAGATGATGGGACCTGGCCGAGATGCTCTGCGTGCAAAAACGGAACCATTTCAGCCTTGGCCGGTTCTTTCAGAGTGATGAACCGAAAATTCAACCTCTTGCCCTGAAAGTCATCTTTGACAATCGCTGCGATCTATTCTATATTAGCCTCCTTGGTCACAAAGATTCTGATCAGCTTAATTGATCATCATCGTACCTTGGCTATTTCCGCCGGGGTGAGCGGGTCAAAGGGATGTGTGATGGACATTATGATATGAATAGCAGCTTTGGGATAGGAAATTATAGTAAATAAGGACGGCCACTGGCAGTTCTCTATTGGATCTTCTGTTTGCTTGCAGGTCGAACATGAAAGAGAAATGAAACGACTTGGGCACAGCCAACTCTTATACCTGTTCAAAATTTCAAACCGGGGTTAGACAGTCAGAGCACTTCATAATCCTCGATTGAGATCTATTGGGACTCTAGATGAGATCAGATGCGCGATATTCGCTAAGGTATAAGAATAGCCGGGTCCTACCTCTTGGCTCCCCGCCCCGCTATGGCATCTCCGCGAAGGTAAGGATTAGCCGGGGCGGGGCTTTGACTCTTAAGGGTAAAGCTTAGGCCATTTTTAAGCTATGTACAGCGATAAGTCCCGGCATGACCTGAACATGCAGATATCTCTCTGCCTTCTGGGTCCACCGATGTCGCTTGGACTAATAGCTTTTACTAGATGGTCTGACATTGTAAGAAATTCATATATCGTCCATACAATCCCAGTAAATAAGCAATTGCTATGCTATATGCAAAAGAAATCAACATGCAATAGTTCGATGCGCTTCGTTTCACCCTTCGGGGCCTACAGAGCGTAGCCCACCTTTCCAAATTTCGATTTCTATCTCAGAATGGTTCTTATTGTGCGCTTCCGTCCCTTTTGCATCGTCAGGATCTCGTCGGCTTGCGTTCCAAGGAGAAAATACAAGCTTCAGGGTTCGTCGAGTGATATATTCCGGCGGGTTAGGAAGAGGTCTTTGAGGCGCCTTGGAGTTTCCAGGCTCATCTTGGGATTTCTTCTGATCATTATCACCATCGGACGTAGATACTGGTTCTTCCTTCCCAGCATCTACGACTGGAGCCTCAATGATCTTCGAGGCTTGCAAGTTCGTTGCCGCACCTTGGAATTGAGATCCCGTCTGTTCTTGGGGGGTTGACAGAGGGTATGTGTCATTCCATGGAGCAACCACGGAATGTGTCTCCTTTTTCAAGGCAATTCGACACGCAATCTGCGTCGACCAAAAGAACCCAAGAGCAGGTGTTTTAGGTGACGGATCCGAATGGAACCCGTCGCCCCAGCCGGTGAAGAACCGCTCTTGATGCTGTAGACTGAGTATGTCGTTGCGAGCAGGATTCTCTATAAGGTAGGACCCGTCAAATCGTTCGTCGTCCGGGGCATGGTAAGGAGAAGATGATATTGGAGATGATGACGGAACTTGAGTAGATGAAAATGGCTGGTCTGGGACATTCATCCTGCCTCTAGGTAATGGAGAGGCTACACCCGATTCTCGCATCGCTATAGCGGTACTCTGGCTCAACATAGGAGGATATCCTGATCGAGGTGTAGGTCTACTATTATTCGGCTCGGACTCAAATCTGTCTGAAACTTGGTTGGCCAGCACGATGGCGATTTCTTCCTTCGCGGCAAGGTTGCGCAGCATCTGGCCCAGTTTGGCGAGTTCTGTGGATCGTGCGGAGAGGGCGAGCATATTGTTTGAGTTATGCTCAGCACGATAGTTGGAAGTGATGGAGTCAATTACTACCAGACCAACGTTATACCTCGTAATAGCGACTGGTAATTGGTAATTGAGGATATGATCCTGGGTCTCTAGGTCCATGGCATTGATTGATAGGATATTCGCAAGGGATGGTTTTTGGTCATCAGGGAGGCTTGAAAGATATGAATTGCATTCAAGCAGCTGGGATATACGATTGGTCGCCAGTGGGTGTTCGGTTGAGATGTAGATGGCCCGTTTTTCCAATCCCTTGGGTTTGGCTAATTGAGTAGCCAGAAGGAGGCTCAACAAGAATTGCGTTTTGCCGCTCCCACTGCAACCACGTTATCAATTAAAGAGCCCCTTTGCAAATTTTCAATGGTATTTTTCATGTGCATACCTCTCGCCTGTCACTTCAGTCACATATCCTGTTGGGATGCCACCCCCCAAGAGCGTATCTAGTGCGGGGTCTAGAGTGGTAATTGTGTTCCATCTCGACACGTCGAGCTTCGTTCTCGGGCCAAGGACAACATTGCCTCCCTCTGTGGTTATACTCGAGCTAGGTTCGCCGCCTCCTATTGTTGTTTGCGCTGTCTGTGACTTCTCGAAGCCGAGATCGCTGTGCAGGGCTTCGATGATTTGTGCGGAGAGCCGCCGGACATCTGCGGGGGGAACATGGGCGCGTTTCGCGATCTCAAGGGTATCGAGGGTGATCAGATCAACGGTAGTGATTTTCCCTCTCTCAAGTGGGGGAATAATGTGCGCGTACGATCGAGTCGCGAAGTTTGGCAGGACTGATAACAAATCCATAAGAAAGAGAGAAAGCGCAAGTTGAGAGCTGCCGTAGTCGCGATTCTTCAGATCGGCCTCGGCCAATCACAGCCGCTCTGCACGTCAGCGACATCCCAAGTACCAGCAATAGATACATGAATCAGTGCTTAGTAGATGTGGTCTTGGAAACTAATCTAGAATATAAACTCGGATTTCCTGGTATTTATTTCAGCAGAATATAGGAGACATCAAAGTCAGTGCAGTTATGCCAATGGCTTACCAGTATATAGTTGTAGTTAATTACATATATAAAATGCAACACTTGCATTCAATGAACACAAACTTTGTGTTCATTGAATAAGCACCCTGTATAATGAATTTTGATACTATCTAATAGCACAACAATGGACGAGTTATAGTCAATTTATTTTACGAAGACTTACGTATATACTGCAAAATCTGAAGACATACATAATTAGTTTGTAAGAAATGATCCTTTACGATAATCAGATTAGAGCCTCCCAGTGAACCTGAGACTTGAGCTTCATATTCAATTGTTAATGACTTTCAATCATACGTAAGAGATGCAGCCCAAAATTTTTCAACATTATGAATACAAGTCTATGACTAGACTACTGATCAAAGTTTGATTGTCTCACTCTCCACGTCTCACCTTGCTCCCTCGTCCTACGACGAAACATGCGAACAACAGCCCTGTTGTTAGGTGAAACACGATTATGTATGATATCTCTCATGAGAAGATATTCTTCGAACCAGATGCATGAGCAGGAAGTAAGAACAGGATTAAAGAATATCTTCTAGTACAGGAGTTCCATGTATGTACTAACTACTCTGTAATACTTCGTAATCCATTGACAAATAAATCCCTGTTTTCGCCCCCTCACCACTGAGGATCCATTGGACCAAGTTATGGAGTATGCAGACCAAAAGTACAATATCAGAGCCCCAGAGTCTACAGTGACAAATGTATGCGTCAAGCGAAACCATGCCATGTTTTCTTTGAAATAGAGTACATGGTATCATTTCGCCTAGTAGAAGGCAGAGCGCTGGGGAGATCAATATGTACACCATGGTATCTACTATAGACTGTGACCCTGCTCGCTTCTGATCAGAAAGATGATACTACTCGAAGAATGCGGCTATATTGGGTAAATCCATGCGATTGAGTTATCAGTGTAGTATTAACAACCGTTGTCCACTATAAATGACATCAAGGCTTCACAAATGTTCATTACACGTTCCAGCGCCATGGTGCAAGATAATTGAACGATGCGGCGGAACCTTGGACTATACTCGCGAATCAAGTAGATAAAGCTTGGCTTCAAGGGACTTATGAGTGGCTGACCCATTACATACTGTACTATTTCCAAGGATTCCAAATTTATCCTTGCTAGGAAGGCAAGGCAAGGCATGGCTCAGCCTTGTTGTGGATACCTACTATATAAGCATTACTACTTTGGATGTACAGTATGCATGTAGTCGAGCCCTGGAGGGGTGGTGTAATGCTAGACAGCCACAAAATCCTGCAGTCGCTAAGAACTACTGAGAGTGGTACTGCTCCGTTCTCTATATGTATGTATGAGCAGGGGGAGCAAAGCTAATAGAGAAGATTACCCGGATTCTGCATCCTCTGCAGGGGCTTTCCAATTGTTCCAGTATTGTGAACTGTGATGTTGTAGATTAGTATTTCGATTGAGCTACAGTATTGGAAGTGAGGATTCCGGAATTTTTGCGTCGAGAACAACGTTATTCTGGGACGTTGATGGGTCCACCATTGAGACCTCACACAGGTCTAGACCTATGAGCAGCCTCATTTCACCCCTTATCTTGGCCCCATACCCTTTACATACTACGTACACAACTCCATCCTCCGTGCTCTTTCAGTGACAGGGACGATCGCAGTGACGCGTGGATCAGACGACCACGGCCCGTTTCACACGTTTGAGTATGCTACAGGTGGGGGGAAACTAAGAAGTTAGGCTGCTACTACATAAGACGTGCTGGAGGGTCGTTGGATGGAGAATTACCCTGTAAAGTTCATCGGTCAAGTCGGGGGATTCGGGGACTTCGGGGTTCAACGGGGGTTTCTTCCGGTTTTAAGAATTGAGCCTGGTATATACAATGCTATGTACAGTAGTATGTCCAGTACATGCGATGCGTATTTGTCCTAATGAATGTGGTGCTAGGATGTGTTTGTGCATCTACTTCATGCACCTCACGACACTCTCGACACGCCGTCGTTTCCATGAGTGGATCACAAGGTGATCCTCCACGTGGATGGATACGAGTACTGTACTTAGCGGTAAGGACAGTCGGTAATGCAGCTCTTAGCTTGTTCTGGACAAAAGGGCCCGCCTCGGCGACTTGCAGCGATCCATTTAACACAGCGAGATGGATCTATTGACGGGAACGAGTCTAGGCGGATGAAATAGCTATGGAAGACTACATAATACTATGAGGGCCAACAAACATGATCTCATAGATCGTCGAAATTATCACCGGCAGTGTACAATATCAAAAAAAATAGGCTTTGCACATGATCATTCTGTTCTGCTGGGCAGGCATCTCTGGCGAATGAGGCCGTTCATGAAAGACAGGGGCGTTCGGCCGGGAGACGGGAAAAACAAGGCATTAACACATCCAGAGACTAACCCTAGTGTATTCTAGATGTTGGAGAAGGCCCCAGCCCCTGACGCGGAAAGCGAAATCTTCGAGAATAGGCAGATCAGTTCATCAAGGGGAGATAACTCGGTCAAATCATATTGACGCAAATCCATACGAGGACAAGTCGAAGGGGCCGCGGATTACCCCATCCGGAAATTTGAGTAGATCTACTCCGTACACTGTATATTCTTCGGTCAAATTTGGACTGTTGACCCTGGTCTGAAACTCGCCGTTGGCCCGAAATACTAAAAAAACCTGGCCTCGGTTTCTTCCCAAGCGCCCTTAAGCGAATGATCCTTGTCGATCCACTATACTAAAAAGGCAAAACGGAGCAGAGAACAAAGAATATCGAAGGAACAACAATAATCCGTTCAAGGAAGCCCGGAAAGACAACGTAGAAAGCCCGGTCTTTGACAGATATCGTTTGCTAGGTATTGCTGAACCTAAAGACCCATGGATCTTAAACAAGCCTGGACACTGTACGGTCTTCCCTCAACGGGATTGCGTGACTAATGCCTGCAGTGTCTGTACGGAAAGACTAATACTATGCATGTGTGTACTATGTATATATTTCAATGACTCGGGGTCTGAAATGTGCACCTTTCCGCGTAAGGCTATAAGGTGAGACCGAGACGGGTGAAGGGTTCGGTTGACCGCATCATGGCTTCTGGTGGAAATGCAGTACATGGTGATAGTACGGTGACAGGTAAATCATCATGAATCATGCCAATGAGTACAGTATGTAGATTTATCCCGTGTGTATCTACGGATCGACCGCTATGGACACCCGAAACCCTACACTGTACAGTAGATAGAAATCCGACTTTCCTGTGTGTTACGATTGGTTGTCTTGCATGTGAAGAACCCATCGGAGGAATACATGACGATAATGGGATACTTTACTGTACAGTCAAAGAAGAAGCACATCGTAAAAGCCAGCAAATCACTGCACTCTGTAATCATTGCTAAGTATACTACTAAAGGCGATGATGCTATTTAGTACACTAGCACAGGGTACTTTGTACAGCCGTACAATACAAGAGTGGAGAAACTGTGGATGACGATATGAGAAGAAAACAGACGGAACGAGTTGGCCCGCACAAACAAAAGCAAGTCGAGAAAGGTGAAAATCATTCAAAATCATCAGGCCGTTACCATCTCCACTTGTAGTTAGACCGACTTATGTCAAGGCGACCATGCCTAAAATTGTTGATGCATCAATTTTAGAGAAAAGACAGGAAACCATCGGATCAGAATGGGGCGGTGGCTTTCTTTCGGTGCGGACCGTTCGCTGTGGGGATGATCAATACTGATAAGTATGTACGGAGTACTGCAAAAAGGTATTATCTTTTTGATCTTATGTATATTCAGACCGTTGATGTTCATCTCCACAGTACAAAGACACAGTTCAGTACAGTATTCACTGGGAGAGATTCAAGTGATATCTCATCATCAAAGGTAGAGAACGAATCATGAAGAGTATGTAGTCTGGAATACAAGATGCACCTCCTGACCAATGATAGTGGGTTATTTATTCACTGATGGATCGCGCAGAGGAAGAAAGGTGCAGATCCGAACCTATTCGCAGAGGAAGGAAGAGAAATGGAGGCCTCCAAGGGGATTGATTGGTCGGGGCAACGGAGATGGCAAACCGACACCTGCCGAACATCGTAAGGTTGGATGGGTCCATCTGCACGGCCAAGATGAGACAATTTGGGAGGGGATCGCCTGTTGGTTTCTCCCCTCTCTTCTGTGTACATGCAGTACACTCCATACTATGTACAGACTCCTCTTTTTGACAGGCCAACGGTCGATGATTCCATGGTTCAAAATGAGTTCATGGCGCACACCATGGTTGATAGGATTCTGGTACCGGCGGATCAATCCAGGAGTCTTTGATCAGTCCAGATTGGGGCCAATCCATATCCGATTTGGGGTTAGCACTGGGATTCAGTTGTTGGTGGAATTCCCGTTCATGCCGATACCAAATACTAGTCTCGTCATTTACGGGATACATCATTTGTACGATGTCTGTATCGGTCTAATGCCGGCCAGCAACCACGTCAGCGGCCCCTCTTTGTTGAAGCAGAATGCTACAAATGGCTATATCATTATTAAAGGAGTTGAGAATGTGTTAATAGGTATGGTAAACAGAATATATTATGTAGGAGAATTGAAAAGCAAGAGTATGATCTATTATATGCTAATTTTATACTCCATACATCGGGGATGGATAGAGGAATTCAAGGTCGCCCGGTCCGTCGGATCGGGTTGAGTCGATGCACGCCGAGTAACGTGGAGTCGACAATCCATGAGCCTTGCCATTATACTGTACTACGTAGTATTATGTAGAACACATAATACTCTTCATAGTACAAATTCTAGTTAGATAGTTAATAGTCAGTAGTATATAGATAGGAGGAAAGTAATTGGCCCAATGGTGAATTGCAATGAAATAATATAAAGGAGAGTTAGTTTCGTTGAAGGACTTTGAGGATGTACATAGATACACACAGCAGTCCACAGAGTACTGTAGGAGATTTGAAGATGTGCAGATGTGCAAGCCATCAGCAATGGGGCCAGGATCGACTTCACCCGTCCCAAGACCACAGGCTGGGAACCAGACTTGTATCGTTTAGGAGAAAGACCAGGTTCCCCAGGGAAAAGTAGAAATAAAGTGGAATCAGGGAAAAATCAGGGAAATTTGAGAACTTGGACGGAATTACAATTACGCAGGGAGCAATATATTACAGTGGAACATCTCGAGGCGCGAAGGATTGTTAGTACACAAACTAGTCACGATCGAGGAAGCTTCCAATATGCAGATCGTATTGCATAGTACAGTAGTTAGCAGTTGACAGTATACAGATCAGTGAATACGTAGAGAAGAAGTCAATACAAAAGTCTATAACATCTAAGGTACATCACCATTCTCGATCTGATCTCGATCGAACATTCCGCAAGAACATTAATATCCATAGTAATGTTATGTAGATGGACGATCTGATGCTTTAATACTTTGTACAGTACAGCGTACAGTACGGGCTACTAGTGTATACGCTGTACAGTACCGGGCACACTGCTGGTAACGATACCGCCCAGATACTTTTCTTCATGCAGCACAGCCCATAGTAACTGCAAGTACTCCTAGAGTCACTCTCGCCCTTCACTCACTCAACTTCCCCCTCTTCCTTCATTTCTCTCAACTCATTCTCTTCTTTTTCTTCTCGAACTTGCTTCGTCTTTCCCTCCCTCCCCGGTCCTGGTCACCCTCAGGCCCTTCCTCCCCTTATCGACCTCTCCCTTGAACGACTTCGTGTTGGATCCTCTCCTTCATTGACCGCCTACGATCGTCTTTCTTCAGTAAGGGTCGGATCACCCACAATCCCCTCCCCCAGAGGAACCCAACTCAGGTCACTGTTTTCTCTGGAGGAAGGACATCTGTTTTTCGATTGACCACCACGACCGGATATTATTGTCACTGCCGCTGCCACTCCCGGGATTACTAAAGAGGGAGGAACCAGAGGAATATCGAAGGAAGAACAAATCAACAAAATGTACGTCCGCGCGACCGTCGAAAACCCAACCACCTACTTTCGCCCACCACTTGTCGGCCCCAACACTGGATACCACTATTTGCTGATGTCGCGCTCTCTCTCTCATAGTATATAATTATTACCCTGTCCGATATCACTCAGCCATGGCGGCCAGACCTGCCATGATGCCGCCCCATAATGAGACGGAACACACCGTCAGTCGCATTACACGCGAGGGAAAACAACTCACATATAAATTAAGCGTGATGCAACAACCAGAACGTGCCAGAGCTTGCGGCGCGGGTGCAAAGTGTAGGTAGTCCTCAACACCACGGCACTGCCTCCGCAATCCTTTCTCCGCTCCAACTGAAGACGTCCCCTGGTCGGAGCCCTTACTGATCCATCTCCGACTCAAAATAGCATCCGCCGATCGTCGTCCTGTAGATCCACCACCGGTGGTTGAATTGCGAATCTTCGAATCTGACCCCAACAATGATGCTCACAAGACCGACATCACCTTCGCCTATAATGCCAATTTCTTTCTTTACGCAACCTTGGAGACCGCGCGTCCTATCGCTCACGGTCGAGTGGCTGGTCCGCCGTCGTGCCCTGTATTAACTGGTGTGCCCGTTGCTGGTGTTGCTTACCTTGATCGCCCTTCACAGGCTGGTTACTTTATCTTTCCGGATCTTTCTGTTCGCCATGAGGGTCGGTATCGACTGGCTTTCCACCTATATGAAGAAATTAAGGATGCAAAGGATGCCGATAAAGACTCGAACCCGCCTCTGCCAAACCAAGTTGGAAGAACCAATGGTGCCAATCCCGGCGCTCCGCAAGCCTTTTTGAATTTCCGACTGGACGTGAAGTCAGTACCCTTTACTGTCTATAGTGCGAAGAAGTTCCCGGGTCTGGCTACTAGCACCTCCCTGAGTCGTATTATCGCCGAGCAAGGATGTCGTGTTCGTATTCGTCGTGATGTCCGCATGAGACGCAGAGGAGATAAGCGCGAGGAAGAGTACGACTTCGATGAAGAGAGAGCCGCCGCAGCTGTATATGCACGATCATCCGACCGATACTCGACGCCAGATCGCTACGTCACAAACTCAGTTGAGCGCCCCCGATCAAATAGCAATGGGAGCACAATGGCCTCCCCATACGGATATGGACCCGATATTCAACGGCGGCCGTCAGGTCCCGAATATGGATTCCCTGGTTCGCAGCCGGCCTTCCAGCGGCCGATGCCACCCGCCCCAATGCCACACGATGGAACACCCAGCTATCAATCACATCTCTCCTTCGGTTCGACGCCAACACAATATCCCGCTCCTCACATGCCCCCTACTCCGCCCCCAGTTGCTGCTCCAGGAATGTACTCACCTCATACCTCATACGCCAATATTCGTGATCCCTCGATGACGTCTGAATATGAAGTAACACCTGCTGGATACCCCATGGCACCGCCCATGGTGGAAAGGAATGGAGGCTACCCGAAGAGCCATTTGGCTTCATATCGCATGGAAACGCCAAAGGCACCCCCATACATAGATATGAACATGGCAGATCCGATGAACCCATATTCAATCCCGGCCAACTTGCTGCAGAGAGCCCAAACACCCTCTGTTAGTTCTGTGCCACCCGCCATGCCGACTGGGAAAGCCACGCCTACCGAGTTCGCGAATTTACAAAATATTGGCGGTATCCAACCAAGTATCGAGCATTGCACTCCAAGCCCAGGTTACGACTCCGTCTCAGGGAAACGAATGCTCTACAATACTGGACACGGTTCTAATAAACGTACTCATGAGGATTCTTTCGGCTTGGATGAACGTTCTATGCAAAATGGAATGCGGCCAGATAATGATTCCTATGGCGTCAACTCGACCCGCGATTACTCTGCCGAGAGTCGCGCGGCTTTGATGGCCGAGTACGGAGTTGACATGGCATACAAACGTGCCAATGGACGAGTTGTGATGAAAGTGCCCCATGCCACTTCATAGAGAGATCATTTATCTTTCTTTACGGGCTCTTATCAGCTCTTATCAACCCTTGATGCAGTGGGTTATGATCTATTCTTCCTTGGGCGTCACCCTGGTTCCTCCGCTCAAGAATAGGAGAACACCCCTCACAGCTCTGTCGTCCCCTTTTGCATTTTCTGTACATGAATTCTTCTCCCTCTTTTGATCTTCCCTTGATTGGTGCCTGGATTTCTAGATGTGCATTTTGACGCCATATCTTGCTACTAGGAAGCTTTTTTTCTACTTTGTGTCGTTCCATTCCGGAATGGGAAACCGGCCGGTGAATTGTTGTTTTTATCTTTGGATGGTTCTATTATTCTTCTCGATCTGATCGATACCCCCCTCTGCGCATTCATTCATGAGCCTCCACCCTATCTATTTGTTCTTCATTTCCTAACCCTCTTCGCCATGACAAAGGGTCCGTGACCCATATATCAGCATTCCATCCTATTTCTGAGCGTGAAATCCCGCCAGCAGTGATGGATTTCAACCTTCTGCTCTATAGATACCTCCGACCGGCAATTTTGGCATTTATACAACATTGGCCGGAGGATCGCATATATCCGATTCTTGATTGGCATCTATCTCTTCTTGCGACTTGAGTTTCTTCTTTGGCGGATTAAAATGATGGCAGAATTGGTTCTGTCCATCTCAAATCATTTGTTGGGTTTTTTTTTTCTTTATTTGTTTGTCTATCTGCGACCATGATCTTGCAATTATGCCCTTTGGGGGGGCATAATGGATCAGTATATTATGAAAGTGCATTGGAGAGATGTTTCGACGTTGGATTTCCCTTGCTTGATCTCCACCCGGGAGGGCGCTATATTTTGTGATTTTGTGTCGACAGCCTGCTTTCTAATCCTTTACCTTTCCATGGCGTTATGGCATCTCCTTGATACCTAGCATTGTTGTCTGAATTGATAACTTGAAATCTTTCCCTTCTTTATTTTCAACGTACCACAGTAGTTTTATAAGTGCATATAGAATTTTAGCATGAACCTTTGACGGTAATGGAGAGTACCAAGACCACTCCATCTCACATCTCATTCCATCATTCCTCGGGCTCTTCCTTTCAGTCTGAGACACGCGGAATTCTGGGATTGACTCTGTCCCCGCAAGGCACCACTCAGATATGGGAAATAAATCCCTTCCAGATGTGCCTACATTCTACTTCTCGATCATAGAAAAATAGTGTCATGTATTAGATGCAGCATATAGGCAATCAATTCCGGACAATTCTTACAATATCCACTAAATAATTGACCCTGACACATACAAATACACAAATAAACCTACTATGTACATAGACTGGGAGGGAGTGGAGTAGTTCTGTTTGACCCGCACAATAACAAACTTCCCCCCTGGGCAAGTGCGGAGTATGTAAACAAAAACCCTCGACCTCGTTTGTTTTCAAATATCTCCAATTTCGAATCTCGTCTTACTGTGGAAATCACTTATACTTGTATTGCCTGTGGCTCTATGAATTTATGTCTCATGTCATTTCCTTTGACTCGATCATTTTGACTTTGTACCTTCTTCCCCCATCAAGGGCGTCGGGAACGGAACGCTACCAGGGAGAATGAAGGAGACCTCAGGCGTAAAGGTGAGTAGCCCTTGCTATTTGGATCCAGGAGAGAGTCCTGGATGGCAAGGAAGCCGATAAAAGAGGGAAAGGTTTCTAACTCCTCCATCCTGAATTAGGTTGTTCCCAACCAGCCCGTCGACAATATGGACGTTGAGCCGAGTCCCACAAACCAACGCACCTCGCGCAAACACCTACGCAGCAGTTCCGACGACTACGATTATGAATGGAGTTCAGATGAATCAGGCCGCTTCGATGATGCCGATGAGCCGGAAATGGAGGATTATAAGTCGCCCTCGGCCAAGTCCGTGAAACGACGTCGCTCTAACGACTGGCCGCTCCCCGAGGAAGCGGCAGATTATGGACATGACAACCGTCGCAATGCGCGGAGCGGGAATGGTAGTTTAGGCGCCGGGATAGCAGCACAGTTCAAAGCTTCACCACGAGCATCGCCGCGTGCTTCGGCGTCTTCTTTGCGTGGTCGCCATAGCGCCGCGGCGTCGCATAGCCCGCGTCACTTGCTTGGTCGTCGGTCTCGTTTCGTAGAGGCGACCATGAGTGACAGTGTCAGTGAGAAGCCACCGAGTATTTTCATGCACGACAACAAGCGATCTGCACCTCAACAACATCGTTCATCGGGGATCTTCCGGTTTGGCAAAGCCATTGCCTCAGCTTTCAATCCCTTCGGAGGTTGGAGTAGAAATTCGCCTGAACAGCAAAACCCTCCCAAGCCGCAACATCAAACCGATGCTCTTACCCAGGCAGAGCTGGCTTATGCCGAATTGAAGAAAGCTGGTTATAAGGGTACCAACAAAGGGTCCTATATGCAAAGTCAAAACGTGGACCAGGCCAATGCAGACCAGACGTTCCAGGCTATTATGGAGAAAATGGGCTATGGTGGCCAAACAGCGGACTCGACTCACACCCCAACAGATCAGCTCGATGGAGCCGGTACTACGCCGTCTCGGTCATCTTCTCAGGCGTCGAAACGCTCGTCATTCCAGGACCTTCGCAAGGTTGGACTCCCATTCGGCAAACCCCAAGAGACGACCGCCGTGGCACCCTCGACATATCTTGAACGATCATCTGAAGAGTCATTTGATCAGAATGGTCTTCGCAAACAAAAGTCACGTAAAGAGCTCTCACGCCAGGCCAAACTGCTCAAAAAGGTCAGCAACCTGGAAGACAAGCTTGAGCGTGCCCGCCGTGAGCTCCGCCAGATCAGTGGGAACGAGGAACGAACGCCGGCACCGACACCAGAACTCAGATCTATGAGTGTCGACATGGACCCTGGAAGCTATCCACGCAAATTTGTCCCCGGTGCCCTCCCGACATTACCATCAGAACGACTCCTCGACCAACAAGCAACGATCCCCGAATCGGCCGAGCCTCAGATAGGTGATCTGACAGCTTTACCTTCCGTGGAGGGCCGAGCAAGCGTCTCGATTGACGAACAAGGACCGAATCGAAGCCCAGCTGCGGCCAAGTCCCCGAAGAGGCGGTCGAGAGATTCACGGCCTTCGTCCATGAGTAAGGAAAGCTTCTCCCGCAAAAGGAAGTCCCCTGTTCCTGAACCTGTCGATAGGCGGCCCTCTTCTCAGTCGAACCCAACGAACGCCGAAGTCCACGACCACGCCATTACGACGGAACACGAAGAGCTGACCGACTTGGGCCTGCTAAGTCCCCCTCGACAGTCTAAGTGGCAGAAATTCGAGGCCGGCGATAGCCCCGGTGCCGTAGAACGCAAGCAACATATAGACCATGAATCCATGGGAACCACACCTGCACAAGAAGACAATTCACTCAACGGAAGGTCACCATCTGCTCAGCCCCGAAAATCTCCTGCCGGCCTCAACCGCTCACCAGACTCCAAGACCGTGAAATCCCCGTCCCGTATCCGTACCCAACCAGGACGCTCGAACCTGCGCTCTGTTTCACCCATCGCCAGCGCCATCAGCGATTCAGATCTAGTGACCATCGAAAATTGGGTCTCTCCCTCGCCACCTCCGTCTAAAAGCGAAGCACATCAGGCATTCTATCTTCAACCACATCTTCATCTTGATCCGGACCGCACACCGCGCTCTTCGCCGGTGAAATCTAGTCCCAAGAAACGAAGAAGACAAGATGAAGATATCCCGCCTGTTCCCCCGTTGCCAGAAGAACTTCTTCCAAACGCAGCAAAGGTAAACAAATCGCCGCCGAAAAAGAAAAACACGAGAAAGTTATCTGCGACGGCGTTGTCACCTCAGTCTTCATCTGTTCAAAATGTACAGGCGGCTGGTTTGGAGGATTTTCTTTGGCCATCAGATGTTTTTTGAGTTCTTTATACTTACTTTGAGTCGTGATGGGTGTTTGTTGAGGTTGCAGAGTTGGTTTTTAGCGTGGGATGGTTTTCTTGCGGATTGTCATGATGTTACGAGTTTATACCCTGGAGTTTGGGTGGTAGTTCAGTTACTTTTAATCAATGCTCACTTGATATTCTGAGAAGATCCGGTTGAATGAATGAGTTTCCTGCTTGCAGGTATCACTTTATCAAAGTTGGCATACTCGAATGTTAGTGCTCCTAGTCTTCTAATCACGATGAACTGCTGCATTCTTGGGCAGTGTCAACCAGCTTATACCAGCTGCACTGAGAAGACCGACTAGCATAGGCTGTAAAACTTTGACTCCCACCTGCGCAGCCATTACACCAGTAATAGCAGGGAAAACCGAACCACCAATCTGACCAAGGACAAAGACGAAGGCTTTACAAGTTAGCATTTACATGACATGACAACAAGGTATTAAAATCGCTTACCAATGGCCGAAGAGCGAATCTCAGGCGCAAAAATTTTGGAGCCAACAGATATACCCTGAGACAGTGATGTGTCAGTATTGAATATACTGATATAGGGCTAAATTGATGAAATGAATTGTATACCGTTGCAAAGAATGGACCGGAGAAAAAGCCAAGTAGACTGACAGCTACAGCTTCGGTGATGATATTTGGGACCCTATCAAAATATACGTATTAGCAGTCAATCTTAGCCTCAGATATGGTGGGTCAGCTCATACAGCCAGAAAACCAATTGTAAACCGACGCAAAGAACCGCATAGATGAAAACCATTCTTCTCTCTCCTAGCCTGTGAGTTGGCTCGGCGAGAACAAGTCTACCCAAGAAAGCTCCGCCGAAAAATCCCGCGGGGACGTATCCCATATTTTTGACGTCGCCGTTTCTCACATTGACGAGGTACTCGACCATCCAGCCACTGGCTGTAATGGTGGCACCAAGGAAGAAAAAGAAGAATAAACTCAATAGCCAGACTCCCGGTGTAGCGAGAGTAGCCTTCATCTCACCGAGTGCCGATTTCCTCGTTGACGCTTGATCCTGTGACTGGATTGGAGAACCAGATTCCGTAACCTGGGTTGTCATACTGGCATCCCGTTTCGATAAGAACTTCACGCTATCGTGAAATGATAGCCCGATCAATGCCAAATTCACGACACCCAAACCCAGCGGAAAAATGTAAAACAGATTCCATTTTGATTCAACATTCGCGGAAGCCACCCCCGTCGCAACAAATGGACCAACAAGGCACCCAGCCATATACATAGCATGAATGAAACCCAACCAGCGATGTGCCGTTCCACGTAATCCGGAGACAAACGTATTCGCATGCGTATCGTTATATGCTTGACCCAACGAAGCAAGGAAGAACGTCACTGCATAAAGTGGGAAAGGCGGAAGCCAGGTACGCAGAATATGTGCGATGATCTGCAATACAGCACCGATGCATAATATTAATCCGAGATCGAGACGTTGGCATATACTACTGTTTGATAATGCGGCGATGAGCCAGCCTGCGAATGTCGTGCCGTATACGATGGAGACCATATTTGTGCTTATATTATAATCTCGGATTAGATAGGGGATTAGAGATCCGAGACTTCCGTCATTCACACCCGCGACGAAGAAGGATATTCCCGCGCTGATGATCTTGGGGTAGAGCCATTTTATGGGTGGATATTGTGAGGCATTTGAAGGTAGGTGGTCGATGGGCGAGGATACGCTGCGTAGGATGATGGCTTCTGGCTGTGTTGCTGTTTGTGTCTCGGTTTGGGTACTCATTATGTTGGCGAGAATATACCAAGGATATACCAGGAAGAGAGAGAGAGAGAAAAGAGAGACTCGGAGAATAGCAAACTGTCACGGTTGAACTCCGGCGGATTCTCTTTTCGCGTGGAGAACGTGGGATTTTGTGGGGAAAAAACTAACTCTTTGCGGGCAGACCTGCCGAATGCGGGCAACAAGCCAGCAACTACAGATTTAGAAAGCTGGCCATCTTCTTTGTATTGAAGGGAACATATAAGCAAGATAGTCACGGAGAATTATTGAGAGCTCTGCGTAGATGGACTTTGAATAGCCTCAACCTCGAAGAGTTCCGACATGTGCCGAATCCTCTGGTCTCTCTGTCTCTTAGCTCAGACGCCGACGAGGCCTCCGTATGAAATCGCGTGGGGTTTTCCCTTGCTCATTGGGTCTATCTGGGTCAGCTCCATGTTATAGCAGCAGTTCAGCAAGATATTATGCGTCAATTCAGCTTTCAGAAATCTTAGACGAGCTAATTGCCGAACAACATCTGGCTTATCCTGGTACATGGCCCACTGCAAAGGATATCCACCACTGGCATCACCTTTGCATTCTCGCAAGTAAAGATAGTAGATGAAAGAATAGTGAAGATGCTTATTAGTTTGAACAGGACTTTTGATATTATCAATGGATAGCAGATCCCCTACTGTGAGTAAAAACTCCAGCGGAAGGGTTATGAAGTTCGCCATGACGCTCGTGGAGAATAAGCTTGGGAAAAATCATGAAAGAAAACAATTTCATGATTTTGTAAATAAACTCTGATTTTTATTTCTAGTTCTGGAAAGCTCCATGGTTTGTTCCATCCGTATCTGCGTTTGTGTTGTGGTCAATATCAAACTTTGAACAATAGTAGTGCTCGTCTCACGACGAACTACCGGAAGAGATCTCCCATAAGTACTAATCTCTTTTGGCATATATGATAGTGCAGCTGATATAAAACACCAAATATTTCTATATCCATTGATTGTGAGACGGCGTCAAAGCTATTATGAAGTTTCGAATAAAGGGAGCCTTTAGCTAATAAGTGGCTGAGTGGTACAACGTTTTGCGAGCAGTTAGAACAAGAAAAGAATACTTCAATGAACTCTAGAATATGCTCAAATTTATTTCAAACCAATATCTATTGAATTAACTATGAGACAAAATCAAGAGAGATCCAACGTGCCATGCAACTGAATGTCAAGGACACTCTTGCCCACGTAAATCGGATATTTCCCAGTCTGGAGTCCCCAGGCCTGTTTCTCTGTGTCCCATTGACTCAGATCACGCCGAGTCAATTCGAATTGAATATGCTCCTTGTCCCCAGCATCAATGGTCCTCTTTTCAAATCCTCGGAGTACCTTTGGAGGGCCTCCAGGAATGCCAACATAGAGTTGGGCCACTTCTGCGGCGCGAACCTTGCCAGTGTTTGAAACGGTGCAATTCACGCTAACAACAACGTCCCATAGCGCCTCCAGACCACCCTCCGCAATTTCTGTGTTGTTTCCGGCAGGAGTATATTGCAGATTTGCGTTGGCACTGACGCCAGTTTCGAGATCGGAATAGGAAAAGTTTGAGTAGGTTAGACCATACCCGAACTCAAAGCGCGGTTTGATATCGTTCCGAATGAACGCCTTATAATCAATGTAAACTCCCTCGCTGAAGTTTGACTGAGGGTAGTATTCGTTTTCTGCGCCAGAGTCGATGACAGGCTCAAGGAGATCCTTATAGTCGGACTCTTTGCGGGCGACAGTGTACGGCAAGCGACCAGATGGCGACTGTTTACCATACATAACTTCGACCAAGGCGCGGCCACTATCCTGGCCAGGAAGGTGGGCATAGATAACAGCTGTAATATTTGGATTTTCAATCCATTCATCCACCAGACGTATGCCTGCATTGTGAATGACAACCATGGTATTGGAGCATTTGGCTGCCACATTCTTCACCAGCTTGTCGGAAGACGGATCTGCAAGATACGGTCGATCCCAGCCCTCAGAGGCTGCTTCATTGACAAAGACGACACACGCTTCACTGGCAGGGTTCACGAAAGGATCCAAAGATGCTACATCCCAGGCCAAGAAAGTATCGTCATCATATGCCTGGCGCTGGAAAGCATGAAGAGGAGCATCGATGTACGAAGGGGTGCTGGCGCCAGAGCCACCTCCGACAAAGAGGGTGCCATTAAAAGCGACACCTGGACCCCGCGCAGTGGGATCTGTGCTCGATAAAAACATGTATTGCTCCGTACCATTGTCCACTGAGCTGCCATTAGGATAAGTGAGAGCGTTTTGGAGGCCCATAGACCATCCCCCTAGAGAGCTGTCGTCCACGTTATTCAAAGCAGGAGGTATTGCATCGTATCCAAAAAGTGACAGGAATTTTGGCTTCCTCAGAGGCAATGCGCCTGCTGTGTTCTTGACGAGAATGTGTCCCTCGACCGCTGACTGCAAAATGACCTTCTTCGACTTGGGATCGCGGGCATCGACGAGTTTATGAGGCTCTAGTAGACTGACCGGCATACCGTGACCTGGCTCCGATATCTCCGCATATTTGTACCAGGATGCAATAATCCGAGTTGCCATGTCGTCAAGTCGGAAGTCAGGCATGGAGCCGTTGCGAGTAGCGATAGCAAGGGTATTGTTCTCCCAGTATTTGGAGTTCGGCATGGCGATGTCCATACCTGCATTTGCACTAGCAATACCAGTGTGCTGGCCAGTCCAATCAGATACCACAAACCCCTGAAATCCAAGCTCTCCTTTGAGTAAGCCATTCATGACCTTGCTGTTCTGGCATCCATAGCTATTGTTGATGCGGTTATAACTGCACATGACGGAGCCAGCACCTGCTTTGACGACATCTTGGAAGGCCCAAAGGTAGAGTTCATGCATAGTCTTATCATCAATGTTTGATGAGATAGACTGGTTGTGCGAACCCTTTAACAGCTGTGGAGAGTTGCGGCTTGTCTCCTGTTCGTTTCCTATCAAGTGCTTGACGCATGAAATAACATTCTGCTGAAGACCACGAACTGATTCTGCTGCGAGGGCTCCTGCAAGGTAAGGATCACTTCCGAAGCCTTCCCAGTTTCGACCACCTGAAGCAACTCTACCAGCTGGACCAACTACAGGACCCAAAGCCACATTAACTCCCTTCCGTCTGAACTCAGCTCCCATATGTTCTGCCCGATCATGTGCAAGATCCCTATTCCAAGATGCACCGGCATGAATACCCGCAGGGTACGAGTTGACCATATCAACACCACGGACACCATTACCAGCATCTTGTAAGCAAATGCCCGGGAAATTTAACCTGGGGACACTGCCAGTCACACCTGAGCATCCAGTGGTCGTTGATTCATGCCCGTAAGTGATGTTGTTCTTTTCTTCATCAGTCATTTGGGAGATGAGCTTTCGGGCCTTTTGGTAGGCATCGGCCCAGTCTCCTGGGCCCTTTGCCACGGCTGTTGGAAGAGGTATTTAGTATCCCAATTTCCGGTGAGGATATTTCGTCAGAGACGAGAACTTACGAGTATTAGGTACCGACTCTGAGCGGCCATAAGACCAATAGTTTTCCAGCTCGGAAGGACTAGATTGGCCATCCTGAGCAGATGTCTGAGCTGCTAGTTGCAGCACTACAGCAAGACCAACAAGAGAAGGCTTCATATTGCCGATTTCGCTTGAGTAAAATGCAACTAGTCATAAGAATCAATCAGGAAATTCTCGGCAGTTTAAATACTATTCCACCCCGGAGCCAAGAGGCATCCCCACAGGATCTGGTCTGGGGAAGTGACATTGGCTGTAATTTATCCTGGAAGAATCTTGGAAAACCTCTCTATGACGGGTGGGGCTCATCCCTCGTGGTCATGGCTCTTCATAATATCGCTGTGGATCTAGTGAGGTCTGAATGATACCTCAGGAACGCGGAGAAGATGCTGGTCTTGGTGGCTTGGTTCGGCATGTCTCTCGGTATACAGTAGCCACTGATGCCCTCGGAACATGACTAGATATATCCGATGTAAGCCCGAAGCGTAGAAAGAATGGCGGACAAATGCGACGCAAGATCCAAAGAAGGATATATCGATGCCCATCAGTTGGGAAGATCCACCATATCCGGGGTTTGAGGGTTCCGGGGTTTAGCCGGGGTATGGCTGAAGCGGGTTCAGGTCAATATAGAAGGGCGTTCAGTCCTCGTGGTTGAAGTTTAATCGGAAGAGGTGCCACAATGTCTACAATGCAAAGATTGGTGCCTATCCATGGAAACCTTTTAGCTTGTCAGTTCTTGATTGAGAGAAGATGAATGAAGCATGGAATTGGAAGGCCCATCCGAGATTGAGTCTCGTAGGCGTGGATGGCATCACATCTGCGTATCTGCACTCCGGATTTTGTCCCACACGATTTTGCGGGACCCGCACATGGTTTCCCCACAACCCCAGAAACGCGGAGACGTCCGTTGTTCAAGTTTTCTCTTTTGACTCACCGGTGCTTGTCATGCTTATGCAACTCATGAGGGTTATAAGGGCTGTTACGTCTGCCGTATAGCTAATGAGTGGGGTATATTCTATTGAGAATATCCTTGACACCAAAAGAACCCGATTAGCAGATTGAATTTAGCTGGAAGGCTGCGTAAAGAAAATGGCAGAGATGAATAGCAGGGTTCTCATACTACTAGAAACTGTATGAAACAAGACAGCAGCTCAGAATGCTCGAAAGTGGGCGTATTAGGAAGACCAGGGCACAAAGAGTACACTTGAAACCATATGGATCCAGATGGGTCAAACAAGATCCTAAATCAAACGAGGACAATACCAGATGACCCTTTTACTAAGCAATCACCACAATAGGTCAGGATAGCGGTGCAGCAGTTTCAGCACTGGTCTACCGGTACTATTGAACAGGCATGAAGCTAGTTTCTCATCAAATTATCATAAGCATTATCAGCATCTCTCATCATCAAATTGGTCAAATATGTTAGATGATATACTCTGACTTGTATCCTCTGAGTTTTTTCTACAGAATAGCAGTTGCATTTGCATGCGAGCCAACACCACCTAAGTATAGTTAGCAAGGTTACCAACCTCCATCGAGCAGGTTTCCAAAACTCACCAGGCATATTAGCAGGCGCACTTGTCATAAAGAAAGTCCATTTACCAAGATCTCGACACTTAACCGCCAACTTTTCCAAATCCCACATCTCACCAATCGGACAACCCCAAAGCGACAGCATACTCTGGTGCAAGCTCACATGATCCGCTCCAAACCCAGGCGGAGGCCATACCTCAAAAGTAGGCGAGTCGCCTACTGCCGCAGCAAAATAACAATCGTGTAACCAATCCCGAATGGGCTTTTCACGAGAAAGTCCGGCCCATTCTGCATCCTGTCGAGTGGCTGCGGAGTGGCGCTCTTCTGGGTTGAGTTTATGGTATTCTTGTACGAAGCCGGAACGTACGAGTAGAATGTCACCTGGTCGGATATCACCACCCTGCGATTCAGGTCGGATGTCGAGTCCTTGGGATTGGGCACAGGCTTGGAGATCCGAGAACGTGATTTCGTGAGCCTTGTATGGGTTGTAAGGCTTGTTGTGAGCGTGGGCATAGTGATGGTAATCCAACAGGACTCCTCGACCGGCAATTCCATGCTCTGCCCAATGGTGAATACTGCAGCGAAGGTTTGATTTGTTGCCTACAAAGTCGGAGCTTTTTGCCTATTTTGTTTGTCAGTGTGTGTTGGGGTGAGCTTGAGGGTTTGATATCATACTCCATTGTAGAAAGTCTTGGTGGGAACATGGCAGAACTAGTATTCAATAGGAATTATGAGAGCTGCACACACTGTAGTCTTTCAAACTGCAAGACTTACATGTCTGAAACCATCCCACTGGGTACTGCTTTGCGTGTTCATAACATAGGTGTCATCGTATCCCATATCCGGAATAATTGGTTTGATATTGTGCTGGAAGACCTCACGACCAAATGCAGGCGTAGCGGGCACATTGAGAGGGAGACTGATATAATACCATAAGCACATCATTTCCTTCACCCCTGGCTGGTATGGTATACTCACTCCAATCGGACCATATCTCCAGTTTTGATCTCTGTGGCAGATGCCTTGACACGTTCCGGCGTCAAAAGGTTCAATCGACCAAGCTACAAACCTATTAGAATTGAATTACATGAATACCATCAGTCCATCATACCTGATCATCTTTCCCCCAAACCCAGGCTGCGCCTTCGGGAGCATCAGGCAATGATGGCAATTCATCATGAGAGGGAAAGCTGAGAGCATTAGGATCCCAGGGAAGCTGCTGCGCGGACTGAATTTTCGACATGGTCTTAGACTTGTTTGAATCTAGATGACTTGAGATTGCAGAAAGTCGAGTCTTGGAAGTGTGGGATGTCATATTCGCTTATAAATCCACCTTTCTTTTCACAGTGGATGCTCGTACTGGAACTGGGTCATATACAGCTGTAACGGTTGTCAGTGGATATGGACATGCTGAAATATGATTCATCCGGCGTCACGAAAGTGGAGTGCGGGGATGTTCATGGCATCCGTGGGATAGCAAGTCGCAGCCGAGGATATTGTTGTGCTCGAGACGAAGCATCTCCCGAGGCTTGTCTGGTACTACTACAGTGGTGGCACAGGAAGTTATATACCCCGTCTGTTGATGATATTGCAGACAACCGTGTCGGTGCTAGTAAATTCCAGCCAGGAATTGATAGGTCGATTGGAATCAGAACAATGAACCAAGAGTATCTACTCAGTACTTACTAGTCTAGGAGGGGCAGTGCTCAGTTTCGACGCATCAGTGCTGCCGGAAGAGGCGGACGGTGCACTTCTCCACTTCGACTCCGCAATGATGCCTCGGAGTCTTCAGAATGAGAAACAGGCGGAGATTTGGTTGGAAGACATGGTAAAAAATTGTACAATTATGCAGATAAAATACTGTTATCTTACTGCTTCTACTGTTTAATTCACCAGCTCACCTCGGGCTGCAGGATACTGCATACTACAGGGTGATTGATCACAACTCCAAGTTCGTCCACCTTACATCAGGTGACAATTGATGAGGGCAAATTTTTACATTGGGAACGCAAATTTTGAAGAGGGCCTTAATTTAAGCCCTCTATTTTCCTTTTTCATTGATGGGAGTTGTCGCCTCAAGTCATGGTTATAATACAAACCGCATGCAAAGGCCATTCAGCTAGTAGACAGATGTGCGTCCATACTCTTTTAAGTGAAGTGCATGTCACAAGCCCTCCTTGCGTCCGTGATATCGAAATAGAGCACACCAAGGCAAAAATTCCCACCCAAATGACTTAGCAGGAACGACGCTGAAAAGGGGTATGCTTGACATAAGACGAGAAAGAAAAGAAACAAAGCTTCAAACACCCGATCAGAATCATAAAAACACCCATATTTGCCGGCCGTAGGAAATCGTATTGCCGTCCCAGAATGCCCAGTCCATATTCATTCCCATTGCGCCGGAGAAGAGCAGATTCAAGCATAAGAATTCGTGTCAATCATAGATTCAGACACCCCAGAATGAAAAACAAAAAAAGCAAAAAAAGGAGACTGAACAACACAGTCATTTCCGGTGAGGCATGTAGATGATACCTTCTCTTAAACCTGAGATGGGATACCAGTTGACTGCGAGGGAGCACGACCACCGCGCATGCCACCGCGACCACGTCCACCGTAGCCGCCACGATATCCACGTCCACGACCGAAACCACGTCCACGGCCTCGACCGCGGCCGCGGCCGTATCCATCGACACTACCTTGACCGAAGGTCTCGATGTTACGTTTCTCTTCCTCGCCGCGCCATTCACGGCCGCCGACACGAGCCGCGGAATTTTCTTCGCGGTCGCGAGCCTCGCTTGAAATGTTATCAAAGAAGGATGAGGTGCGATTGTAATGGTTGTGAGTAGAGGTATCTTCCTCTTCCTGGGTGTGGAACTCGTGAGACTCAGCCTCAGCAGCAGGTGATCCGGTAGCAATGGCCTCCTTCACAAGATCCTGCTTGTTGAATTTCGCATTGGCGGTCTCGAAATCATAGTCAGACTTGGGGATTTCGATCTTCTTATGCTGGTTGCGAGCGCCACCACGGCCGCCACGGGGATATTGATGACCTCCGCGCTGAGCCTGGGTGCCATCATAAGGGCGCATGTCATTCATCTTACGAGTGACTGCATCGACGGATGCGTCAGGTTGACCTGGCTTCTTCTGCTGCGCACCAGGCTGAGGAAGTTTGGCCATAGCAGCAGCAACTGCATTAGCAGCTGCGGTTGTAGCGTCAGTAGCAGCAGCGCCTTGGGGAGCAACAGCAGCAGGGACATGGGAAATTGGGACCACGGGCTTAGGCGCTGCGATAGGAATGGCTGGCATTGCACGACCATTCTTCTGAGGAGCACTGTATCCAGGGACAGCTTTGGGAGCAGTTGAGCCTTGAACAGCCTCGGCTACGGAAGGTTTAGACTCGACTGGGGGAGGCGGAGCATTCTGGGCTGCCGGTGTCGCGGGCTTACTGGGGATTTTCTCCCCGGTGGGAAGCTCAGAGGTAGCACTAGGGCCCGTTAGGGCACCTGGGGGAGCTGGCCGCTGCTGTTGAGGTGGCGGAGGCTGCTGTCCAGGAGCACCAACAGGCATTTGAGGAGGGAATTGGCCGGGGCCCTGGGGGAATCCGGGGCCAGGGGGAGGATACCACCCTGGTGGCGCTCCATACGGCATGTTGGGGAACCCGCCCGGTCCAGGAGGGAAGGGGGGCGGGGGGAAGCGCTGTCCATACGGGGGGTAAAAGCCTTGTTGGAACTGCGGCTGTTGGGGATAGCCAGGAGGCTGCTGGGCACCCTGGGGTTGCTGAGGGGGAAGGCCAGGAGCGCCAGCTCCGGCTTCGGGAGCTTGACCAGGAGGAGCACGGGGAGCATTCTGCTTGGACTCGAGTCAGCAAGTCTGTTCAATTTGGAAAAGACAATGAACTGTGTCAAATGCAAGTGAGGGTTGATTGATCAATCAGAAGGAAGGCAACGGAAATATCCACATGGTTTTTGCGCTATTCGGAACAGGTCTGTGTTTACATCCGAAATTGTTCATCATTTGATCAATTGCCCGGCCATTATGGCTGCAGGCAACAAAAATTGAAGTTGGGTTGCGAGGTGATGTAAAGAACAAGACTTGAGGTGTACTTACGCCTAGGATAGCGGGGTCATCCGGGACCCGAGGAGGTTCAGGTTGTGCTTTCTCCTGCTTCTCCTCGCTTGCAATGCTGATGTCCTTCACATCGCTGCCTCGGAAGACGATGTACTCGTAGACACTGGTGGAAGGGGGAACCTCCTCAGCAGGGTTTCCTCGGCGGCCCTCGGTGCCAAATGATTGCACATTCTCGAGGGCTATTGTTGAGGCTTCAGGATTGATTTCGTGAAGTGTGCCGACATAACTTGGAAGAATGAGCAATGAATCCCTGAGACAGAAGAATAAAGCTATAGAACTAACCGAATGTCACTCTTTGAGATCAGGTTGAAACGCTGACTGCCAGGTGTTAACTCCAGCCCAGCCGCACAAACCCTGGTTCCGACCAGCAGGTGCAGACTGACCCTATCAAATGGTTCATATCCATCCTTGCAGGGAGCGCGGAACCGCGCAAGAGAAAATGAAAAAGAACGAAGAAGAAAAAGGGGGGAGATGCGTGAAGATATAGGGGAGAGAAAAGTGGGTGAGAAGAAGAGAGAAGGAAGAAGAAGGAAAAACTGTGCAAAGGCGGTTTTTGGTGAAGGCGGGCTACGGTGGACTGCAGAAGCTCCGAGAGCAGTTTTGGTGGGTCGAGGGGTTTTTGTGAGAGATCAACACCAAGGAACAAAGGAGACATTCAAGGGTGATTGACAGAAGTCAAGAACCTGGAAGAGCATAATGACAACCTCATCAAATAGAGATCACTTTTTTCAGACCTCGTGAGCATGACCTCGTTGCCAGTGGCACAATTTGGTTGCATATACCCCCTCCCCCTCCCCTCCAAATATGTGACATTATCTACGCACGGATTGATGCTGATGGAATGTACATGCTCGCAGTGCTGCCCTTGACGAGCAGCAGCGGAAAGAGACGAAATCTCAGAATGCCAATGGCAATCCTATCAAACTACAGAGCAAGATCCTCGCTGTCCGAGCGGATCCATCACATCCGGGATCGATCTACGTCGCTCAAAGTAGCGGGGCTGTGAGGAGAATCATCCTTGAGGTATGTTTTGTCTCTAGTTACTTTTTTAAGATATCCTTTGACACCATATCTTAGACGGGGGAAACGACTACTTTATACAAAGGCCCAACGGCCCCATTGACCAGTCTCTGTCTCAGCCCCGATGGGAAGTTACTGTTTGCTGGCTGCTGGGACAAGACCATCTGGAGCTGGGATGTAGCTTCCGGAGAAGTCCGACAGAAGTTCGAAGGACATAGTGACTTTGTGAAAGCCGTCATCTGTGTCAGACTTCGCGGCGAAGACCTACTTATTACAGGCGGTGCTGATGCTCAAGTCCTCATTTTCAATATTGGAACTGGCCAGCGAACCGAGACCTTCAAGGGCCACTTAAGAGGCATTCAAGATCTCAATCTTGATCCCGAGGTGGATGAGGCTCAGGCTGTTGTTTTCAGCGCAGGAAGTGATCGGGAGATTCGCCAATTCAAGATCTTTGGCGGCGGAGATAGCGGAGAGCCTCTTCTTCCTCACGACACCAGTATATACAAGATCTTTTTCGACCAGGATGGAGATCTCTGGACGGCATCTGCTGATAAGACAGCCAAGTGTCTGGTGCGAGCAGATGGATGGAAGGCGAACCTCAGTCTAGAGCATCCAGACTTTGTACGTGACGTGGTGGTCTATGAAGCAGGTGGTTGGGTCGTAACGGCCTGCCGAGACGAGGAAGTTCGAGTGTGGAGTCGATCTGTAAGTCCCATTCATTCGGTGTTTGATGATTCGAGTTTGAAACTGACCGTTCTAGACTGGCGAGCTTCACCACACTTTCTCGGGTCATTTCGAAGAAGTCACCGGTCTTGTACTGGTTGGATCTACTGTTGTTAGTGTGGCTATCGATGGAACAATTCGTCAATGGTCTCTACGGCCCAATGATCTCCAACAAGCCATAGATTTTGCAAAGAATGGCCCTCCTCAGGAACCAGAGCCCCAAGCAGAGACGATGCTGACGGAAGAGGAAGAGCGCGAGTTGGCCGAGTTGATGGGAGATGATTAGACATTTGATTGATACCCATTTTCTTGTTCTTGTACAATAATGTGTACGGTCTCATTAATGTACAGACATTATCATCCTTTGACAGAATACTTTTTACGATGTTTATACTACAGTAATTCCTCTTCTATCAATCGCCCTCCTACTCTTTCCGTCGCCCCCACGTGACCTCCCTGATGCATCGATGACGCACATGGCCGATCTCCCGCCCCGAGGTCGACTTGCGCTTTCCGCCCCCCACTTGCTGGCTATTCCCCCCGACCCCCCTTCTGTGCGACATCGTCCAGAGTCGTTCCCTGCACACTGGTTAAAAGACCCTGGTCTCTCTGAACGTGGGGTAGTATCAGCCCGGGTTATCCCATTCCTTATTACGTTAGTCCCAAAGCTTTGGTCCGCTGTACCTTCCAAGTCTTCGGGAGGCTCTCGACACTCGACTTTCGTTCCCCCACCTCTCGTGTCCTCTCGCAAACCAACGCTCAGGATGCAGACACAACATGATTCGCCCGACGTGGGCCCAAAAATGGTCAATCGTCTGAGCCAAAGCAGGTCACCTTATGTGAGATAGATCTTGTAATGGCCCGGAAAAAAGACCTAGACGCTGACGCTCTGTAGGTGCGCGGACATATGAATAACCCAGTGGCATGGCAGCTCTGGGATGCATCGGCGATCAATCTCGCCCAGAAGCATAATCGTCTGATCTTTCTCAGCATTGGATATTCGGCTTGTCATTGTATGCTACCAGTCGCTATGTCTTGCTCTTACCAACCAAGTCAATAACTAACTGCCGGTAGGGTGTCATGTCATGGAAAAAGAATCATTTATGTCCCCGGAAGTGGCTGCAATTCTCAATGATTCCTTCATCCCCATTAAAGTCGATCGAGAGGAGAGACCGGATATTGATGACATTTATATGAATTATGTCCAAGCCACCACCGGCTCCGGCGGTTGGCCTTTGAATGTCTTTCTGACTCCAGCCCTGGAACCCGTATTTGGAGGCACATACTGGCCCGGCCCCAACTCCTCAACATTGCTAGGCCCAGAAACTATTGGTTTTGTGGAAATTCTAGAGAAGCTGAGAGATGTTTGGCAGACACAACAGCAGCGCTGCTTGGAGAGCGCTAAGGATATCACGAAACAGTTGCGGGAATTCGCCGAGGAGGGAACCCACTCACAACACGGTGAACGCGAGGACGATGAGGATTTGGACATTGAGCTTTTGGAAGAGGCATACCAGCACTTCGCTTCTCGCTACGATAGCATCAATGGCGGATTTGGTCGCACGCCAAAATTTCCGACTCCATCCAACCTCACCTTTCTTTTACGACTTGGCACATACCCCAGTCAGGTTACCGATATTGTTGGTAAAGATGAATGCGAGAAGGCGACGGCCATGGCGGTCACAACCCTAGTAAATATGGCTCGTAGTGGGATCCGGGATCACATTGGTCATGGGTTCGCTCGTTATAGTGTGACGGCTGATTGGAGCTTGCCTCACTTTGAAAAGATGCTACACGATCAAGCACAGCTTCTGGATACATACGTCGAAGGCTTCCGCCTGACCCATGATCCTGAATTATTGGGTGCGGTGTATGACCTGGTAGCTTACTTAACGAGTACTACTTTACAATCACCAACCGGGGGATTCTTTTCGTCTGAGGACGCGGACAGTTATCCCACACCCAATGATACAGAGAAACGGGAGGGCGCTTTCTATGTGTGGTCCTTGAAGGAACTCACCCAAGTGCTCGGCCCCCGAGATGCGCCCGTCTGCGCCCGTCATTGGGGTGTACTGCCAGACGGGAATGTTGCGGCGGAATATGACCCTCACGACGAGTTTATGAACCAGAATGTGCTATCAGTTCGCGCCACACCAAGCAAACTGGCTAAAGAGTTTGGCCTCGGGGAAGATGAGGTGGTCAAGATGATTAAAGGCGGCAAGCAAAAGCTACATGACCACCGGGAGAAAAGTCGAGGGCGGCCAGATCTAGATGATAAGATCATCGTTGGTTGGAATGGATTGGCAATCGGCGCACTCGCCAAGTGCAGTGTGCTTTTTGAGGAAATCGAGAGCTCCAAAGCTGTCCAATGTCGAGAGTCCGCCGCCCGGGCAATCAGCTTCATTAAGGACAATCTATTTGACAAGCATACAGGCCAACTGTGGCGCATCTATCGTGATGGTAGCCGGGGTGACACTCCTGGTTTTGCCGACGACTACGCCTATCTAACCAGTGGTCTGTTGGACATGTATGAGGCTACATTTGATGACAGCTACCTGCAATTCGCCGAGAGGCTGCAAAGTAAGAAGCTTAGCTCGATGCCCACTCTCCCCTGCACGGTGCCTGAGATAACTGACGCGGATCGCAGAATATCTGAACGAGTATTTCCTCGCCAAGACCGGCTCCACGCCTGCGGGCTATTATAACACACCTTCAAGTATGACCCCTGGCATGCCGGGCCCACTCTTCCGATTGAAGACAGGCACGGAGTCCGCAACGCCATCTGTCAACGGAGTGATTGCCCGGAATTTATTGCGCTTGGCCGCCTTACTGGAGGATGACAATTATCGTACCCTTGCGCGACAGACCTGCAACTCGTTCGCCGTTGAGATCATGCAGCACCCTTTCCTCTTTGTTGGCTTGTTGGATGTGATCGTGGGACTCCAGATCGGGACGAGAACAATTACCGGTGTTTTTGGAACAGCAGACATTAGCAAGGAACCGGTTTCACGCGATAGCCTTCTTGACCGGCGAGATGAACCAGTTGCCGCGCGGGATCTTCTTTCACGACGAGTTCGATCTGAAGCCGGGCCAGGGTTTGGATCGTCTACAGTTGTTACTTCTCTCGTCGATGTGCGGCCTTCCCATACAAAAGATTTTGTGGGTAATCAGTCCTTCTGGTTAAAGTCGCGCAATCTACTATACAAAGATCTAGACAAGGCCGACTCGCCAAAGAATTACTTATCGGTATGTGAAAATGGAGTATGTCGGACGGTGGATCTCTAAATTATAGCTGCTGCTTCTTGATTTATGATCTTGCCATGTTGTATGTATTTCATTTCTTTTTCATTTAGAGTGTTGAAATATGAATTGTGGCGTTCTGGTGTAGATGTGTCATTGGGGAAAGATCAAATTTGGTGGCAACTTTTCGTGTCGGAGTTGACGCTGGTCTCGGATCTCACGACTGACACTGATTGGAAATCGTCAAAATCTACCTGGGTTTATCCATGGATATAGTTTGAATATTATTAGAAAATAAGGAAGCCAAAAAAAATTGTATCTCTTCTGAACGCTGACCCAAGACGAGGAGGATGGGAAATGAGATGGCGGCGAGTGTGGATTCATGGATCTAGATTAATGGAGCCTTGGGGCGGCCTCCAAATTCCTCTGCCTGTTCCTGACTAGCGGAGATATTGTAATATCATGGTAGTCCTGGATAATTTATGGCCAAATGGAACCTGTCAAGTGGGATTTGGTCCTCCTTTTTGTGCAGATTGCTGTCATGTCCACCAGTCTCCACTAGATCCCCGATGTTGTCTACCAAGGGACAAGCCGAGCACCCAATCTACCCAATTTCCAGATGTGAATCATGTGTGGGACATGCGATCGTCGGACGAGATTTGCAAACTCGATTTGTTTTTTCCTTTTTCTTCAAAAGACCGATGAGATTCAGCCCTCTTGAACAGGTGTGAATCGAAACCACATCCCGTATTCAGGCTCGGGAATTTATTGGGGCTGAGAGGCTGAAACAAACGGACTGCACCGAGTTAATCAATGTGAATGACCAGGGACCGTGCAGAAGAATAGTATTGGACCGACCCTGGGCTAGTCCGACAAGTCCGGCCAAAGCCAAGTTTCTTAGCGGCGCCGCCGTTGTGGTGGATAATCTCCTGACCAGCCAGTCATTGGCGCAGAACCACTCTGAAACGGGGGGTGGGCAAGGGGGGGGATATGAAATCACTGCCTTGGCATACACGAGACGATGTGTTGTGATGCGATGCGATGGATCCCTGGTCCATTCGATCCCACCGACTTATTCCATCCGATCGACTTGGTTTCAGACGCCTTGCTCCGTACTCCGTATTGTATATTCACACACACACACACACACACACACACACACACACACTCTCTCTCTCTCTCTCTCTCTCTCTCTCTCTCTCTCTCTGTACCGTGTTTGTGTTCTGTCAAGGTCCATGCGCGTAATACATGGGCACTAGTGTCGCCCCTAAATGGAGCAACGAGACTAGTGGAGTCACAGAATTGAAGATCAGCCTAAGGGGAGACCTGTTGTTCTCAAGAGTCCACCGCTATGAAAGGCCCAGATGCGATGCCCAGACGCCAATGATCCTCCCCCCTCCCCAGACGGAGAATAAGTTGCACTTCCATTTTGCCCAGCCTCTGGTCTACCATGAGGAATTGGCATGACCAATCGTAGTCCAGACCGAAGACGCGTTGGAATGTAAAGAATGCTATCCCACGCCTGAGTGTGGCGGGAAGGGAAAGTTGAGGAATGCTTCGTCCATCGTTGGAGGTTGGAAGTTCAACTGGGATTCAATAAGTACGGAATTGTAGAACCAATTCATTAGTTCTTCACTTGTTTTGAACACAACAAAAAAAAATCAATCACAAGAAAAATAACCCAAGCCATTGAATCATTCAATTAAACTCGATCCGCCTCTTCATTAAACCAGCCAAACAACTCTCAATCGTCCCTTCGCCCCACTCTCTTCCCCTTTCTCATTACTTTCGCTACATTTACTCTCTCTCCTCCCTCCCCTTCTTCTCTTCTCTTCTCTCTCCACGCTTTCTTTCCATCTTTCCCGCCGTCCATCTTCTTCTTCCCTCATTGAGAGAAGAGGTGTTCAGGCCTGTCATTCCTTTTCGATCCAAAGCGTCCGATCTACACTCTTTACAGTCCAATCCACAGTCGATCTGTGGTTTGTTGACCCCTTCCAACTCTCACCACAAAACTTCCTGGGGAAGTTCGAATTTTATCATCTCTCAACTCTCAATCAATTTGATCTGTGATCTGTGATCTGTCTGATATCGGTTATCTCCCAATATGCGCTCGACTCTGTTCCTCGCTGCCCTAGCAGCTGGAGCTGCCCACGCCTACGAAAAGCGTGTTTATGTGACCGACTGGACCACCGTTACTGTTACCAAGACCGTTACTGCACCCGCTGTTACCGAAACCGTTGCTGCCGTTCAGCAAAACCAGGCCGATACTGTCACTTTGACTTCTACCTCTACTCCTGTTCAGGCTCCTGCCCCCGTCGCGGAGACTACCTCTTTGGCTTCTGATCTGGCTAAGAAGTCTACTGAGGTTGTTCCTGAGCCTGCTACCACCCAGGCTGCTCAACAGGAGCCCGTTAGCTCCTGGTCCACCGCCTGGACATCTACCTTCGAGGCTGCCCCTGCTACTACCCTGCAGCCCCAACCCCAACCTTCTTCGTCTTCCTCCACCTCGACTAGCTCGGCTGCCGCTGCTACTGGCAGCGGTTACTCGGTCACTAAAGAGTACACGGAGAAGGTCTTGTACAACCACAACGTTCACCGAAGCAACCACTCTGTCTCTTCCCTTGGCTGGCACGATGACCTTCTTCAGGCCGCTGGAAAACTGGCCGAGACGTGTATCTACGAACACGACACGTAAGTATACAAGGCAGAAACTGCGACGCTATTACAGTATACTAATAAGCTTTCTTTATAGCTCTATCGACAACACCACCGTCAAATATGGTCAAAACATCGGCTATGGTACTTCAGAGTCCCAGGTTGGCGTGATGATCAGTAACATGATGTACAATGACGAGATTGACTACTACCCGACTCCCTATGGTGCGGCTAGCCCCAACATGGATTTGTTCGACAAGTGGGGACACTTCTCCCAGATTGTCTGGAAGGGAACTACCCATGTTGCTTGCTATACCAAGACTTGTAAAAAACTTGGCAATGTCGACGGCGATGATATTCCCTTCACTGTCTGCAACTACTCACCCCCAGGCAATTACGATGGTGAATACGGAGACAACGTTCTTGCCCCCGGTAACGCGGCGACCTACTCTGCCTAAGCATGCTCTCGAGTCTGCTGGAGGCAGAAGCCCTGGGATTTCCGGCGTCCACGCTGTAGTCGCCCTCCCACGTGACTCTTGAAAGCGCCCAACATAGTTGCATTCGCTGAATCTTGTCTTATCTTATTTTGATTTTCTACTTCCCTTCTTCATACTTACATGTCCAACCCGATTCGCCCGGGGCTCTCCCGGGTGGGGATCGGCATTGGGTTACCTGCCCCCGGAGTCAATGGTGGCTTTCAAGCTTTCTGTTGTGATTTTCCCGGGGGTCCTCTGTATCTACGCCGGGGGTACCCTTTGTTTACTTCCCCCCTTTGGGAGAGGGACATGCGGGTACCCGTTTTCAATTGTGAATATTTTTCTTGACATGATCTCTCCTAGCGTTCAATGGCCTCCTTACTGTGGATATTCAAACAAAAATACGGACATGATCCAATGTGAATGTACTCTATCTTCTCAATGAGTCCCTTGCATATTTAAAAGTACTATCAAATCACGTGAATCGTAGCTCCCCCGCACCTTCCTTTTGCCCGAACCGTCATTTCCCCGAACAAAAAACAAGCTTAGCTTAGCCGCCTTTCTCGGGCATCAACCAGCATCGACCGGTATCATCTTCAATCATCCTTCAATCATCTTTTGAGACTGAATCCACTCTCCTTCTACTCTTTTAGTCAACCCTATTTCACTGCATGAACCCTCAGATCCCCCCGAGCCGAGATTCTTGCCCGCCGTACTCTTGACAACCACCTGCATCCCACCTGCGTGATCCCATCATACCCTCCAGCCTTATCAACTCGGGTATGTACCGTTACTTCTATCTGACCTCCAACCCCTGCCACCCGCCCTGCACTATCTTCATAAACGCCCTCAAACTACTCACCATGACCGAATACTCCCGACTCGTCACAAATTCTACTCTCGAGTGTGAATTTCGGCTAGCCCCCCAGTGCAACTGAGCTGCTGATCGGGCCGCTGGGGGTAAGGTCACCCGGCTTGGCTGAAATCATCTGACTTAGCGCTTCTAGGCTTCATCCGTTCCTCCGGCGCTATCCCCCGCAGGCCTTCCACCCACATCCCGCTTCATTCCATTACTTGCCGGTAAGTCCTTTGCCCCGTGGGCAGCTCCCTTCAACCCGAGAGGGTTCCACATACCCGCAATCGTGGGGCATTGTGGTAGCCGTCTAGCACTATTTCCTATATATGGTTGTTCTACTCCCCGAAATGGTCTCTTCTTATATTTGCCCTTTTGACTTGTCCAATCTATCCATCTCTGGTATCATTGCACCCCAATGACCTAGCCTCAATGCCACCTTACTGTCTACAAGATTGTCATTATTTCTACCGTACCGCCCTACGTCTCCTATCAATCCCAACCTGCCTCGCTAGTCGCTACGCTTGATAAGGGAGCTATCTACTGACAAACCATGTCCTACTCATCAACGGCAGTCCGTTTCTTCACCTCTCCCAAACCACTTGGGGAGACCATGAGCTCCGACGGTGCAAAACCAACCGGTTCTGAGCCCCAGTGTCACACGGTTGTAAGACCAACTGAGCACGCTGGTGGTGAACCAGTCGAACTACATACGCCAAAGAAGCAAGGCTTAACCTTTGCAAACCAAGATTCACTTCCAAAGCTACCTATTCCTGAACTGGAGGATACATGTCGTCGTCACCTCGATGCTCTGGCTGCCTTGCAGACACCTCGTGAACATGAGGATTCTAAGGCAGCTGTGAAAGACTTTCTGAGGACGGATGGCCCTCTGCTACAAGAAAGATTGAAGAACTATGCCTCCTCCAAAACGAGTTTCATCGAGCAGTTTTGGTACGACTCTTACTTGAACTTCGATAGCTCGGTTGTCCTGAACCTAAACCCTTTCTTCTTGCTGGAAGATGATCCCACACCTGCTCGCAATCACCAGGTGACTCGGGCCGCTTCGCTGGTCGTCTCTGCTCTTTCGTTTGTCCGCGCGGTGAGGAGGGAGGAACTGCCGCCGGACACTGTGCGCGGGACACCACTCTGCATGTATCAATATTCACGACTCTTCGGAACCGCTCGTCTTCCAACCGATAATGGCTGTGTAATAAGCCAAGACCCGGCCGCAAAGCACATCGTGGTCATGTGCCGCGGTCAATTCTACTGGTTCGATGTTCTCGATGATAACAGCGACCTAATCATGACCGAGAAAGATATTTCGCTCAACTTGCATGTTATCATCCAGGATGCCGCACAGACACCAGTTCAGGAAGCTGCCAAGGGGGCTTTGGGTGTTCTCAGTACAGAGAACCGCAAAGTGTGGTCTGGGCTACGGGATATAATGACGAAGGATCCAGTCTCGAACAATGCCGAATGCCTCAACATTGTTGACACTGCACTATTCATGCTCTGCCTTGACGATACGGAGCCTTCCACCACCGCGGAGCTCTGTGCAAACATGCTTTGCGGTACTAGTGAAGTAATCAAGGGTGTGCAAGTGGGCACATGCACCAACCGTTGGTACGACAAGCTGCAAATCATCGTTTGCAACAACGGTAGCGCTGGTATCAACTTCGAACATACTGGTGTTGACGGGCATACTGTTCTGCGCTTCGCTAGTGACGTATACACAGACACCATTCTTCGGTTTGCGAAAACAATCAACGGTCAAGCGCCGAGTCTATGGACTACCAGTAGCCCCGATCCAGCCAAGAGGGATCCTCGAAGCTTCGGAAATGTCAGCACCACGCCTCGCAAACTTGAATGGGATATGACCCCAGAGCTCAACATTGCCCTTCGCTTTGCTGAGTCGCATCTGTCAGATCTTCTTTACCAGCATGAATTCCAGGTTCTCGACTTTGAAGGATACGGGAAGAATTTCATAACTTCAATGGGTTTCTCACCAGATGCTTTTGTGCAGATGGCTTTCCAGGCCGCCTACTACGGCCTTTACGGAAGAGTTGAAAATACTTATGAACCTGCCATGACAAAGGTCTTCCTCCATGGCCGTACTGAGGCGGTGCGCACCGTTACGCCTGAGACATCTGAATTCGTCAAGACCTTCTGGGGCGAAAATCCTGCCGAAGCCAAGATTGATGCTCTTCGTGCTGCAGCTCAACGCCACACCGCCATCACAAAAGACTGCTCAAAAGGCCAAGGACAGGATCGTCATCTTTACGCTCTATATTGTCTTTGGCAACGCTCCTTTGATGAGAGCTTCTTCCAGGATTCCAGTTCCGCAGGAGGATATTCCAGTCCTGGCGAAGGTCTTGACTCTCCTACCTCGCAGCCCTCTGAAGATGGCTTTTCTTCTCCAAATGGTAGTAGTATCCGTGCGATGCGCAGCGCTACACCTCCAACCCCAGCGATTTTCAGTGACCCAGGCTGGGACAAGATCAACAATACCATTCTTTCGACTTCTAACTGTGGCAACCCATGCTTGCGCCACTTTGGCTTTGGGCCTACATCTGCCGACGGCTTCGGTATTGGTTATATTATCAAAGATGATTCCATTTCCTTTTGTGCCTCGTCGAAACACAGGCAAACCTCTCGCCTAATGAACGCTCTTGAATCATATTTGTTCGAGATTCGAAAGTTGCTGCGTGCGACAAACCGCAAGACGACAAGCCCGAGAACAAGTCGTGCGCGTGAAACAGAGGCACTGGCAGAGCGTCTGCAAAATGAATCACATCGCCGGGGAAGAATTGTTCGCCCCGGTGCAGGCGGTGCAGAGACACCTACTACCACGACCGACAGTGCGGAAATTGAAGATGATGGCATGGGCGGATGTAAGTTTGCTCTCACATCTTGGGGTACCTTGATGATAAACTCTCCAAGCACTTTTTCTAATTTTGATGTCTAGATGGTTTCTTTGATGCAGGTATGCTTCTCCATGCATTAAAGGGAGTCAATGCAGAGCGAGAGCAAAGAGGCGAGAAAACCGAAAGAAAGAAATTTGTCGGAAAGAAGCTTCATCTAAACGAATATTAACGATAAATATGCGTCAATGGGATAAAGATATAATGGAAATTATTTGATCTAAATTCGTTCTTAGTAGATAGCATTCCACGGATGTTGTCGTCCATGAGTATTTTAAGATTGACTAGATATAACCGCCCTCCACAACTGTCCTATATGGCTGTACTACCGGCATTACTAGTTCATTGCTTCGAGTCTGAGTCTTCTTTTCAAGCACTTGAGCCTGGAACCGTTCCTCGATGTCTACAGAGTCTGTTCTCATGTATATCGTGAAATAGGCATTACTGCTGTTGGTATCATTGGAACCATTCAAGTCAGGCGAACTTGAAGAGAGATATTTTGAATCATCCTCTACCCAGCCAAGATATACTCGACAGTGACGGAGCAATGCATGGCTCGAGCTCTGCTCTGTAAAGGTAGAGAATTGCAGGATGTTCGAGTCGGCCAACAGACTTCCAACCGCTGCGATATTGCCTGGGCTCTTTGGTAAGACACGATCTGTGTTCATGAAGACAGATCCCAAGATACTGAGAAAAAGGACCAATCCTAGCATTGCCTCAAGAACTCTAGTGGAAGCTTTATCTTGAAGCACTCGGAGATTATTCAGCGAAGTCAAGTTTCCGACGAGAGGCTTGTTGTTCAGTGTTCCATTTGCAGCCACGCGGGCATACGTCTTCAAAACCTGTGCCTTGAAAATAGATTCTTGACGTCTGATCGCTTGCTGAACCTTCATATCAAACTGAGGGCTACCCAACCATTCTTTTGGAATTTTGTATTTTCCCTCCACCAATGGAGTGAAGAAGTTGTCGAGATTCATAGTTTCGATCCTGCGATGGCTTGATTTCTGAAACTCTATGTTGTTCATGCCGTTCAAATCCATAAGTCCATCTATATGCGGAAGATGCTTGGCCGTGGACTCGTCAGGGATGGGTGGGTGATCGGGTGGTATCACGAAGTCAGGAAGCTTAAAACGAGTGAGGGTATCGACGCTCTCGACCTTTCCAGCACAGGACATTGAGCTTATATGATGCATTGTGTAGTTCTCAAAGTATCCCCAAGTATACGATGTGAGCACTTTCCACTCAGAAGCTTTGGTTGGATAGCACGCTGGAAAATCCATTACTCCAAAGTATCCATCAACAGCAAGGTCGTATTCTCTGCTTGAGCGCAGTGTCAGCTCAGATGAGTTTGAGCCACGAAGAGGGCATGCAAGCTCTGGTGGATTAACAGAAACCGTGAAAATGTCCTTGTCTGGCATAGGCTCATCAAATTCGATGGCTGCAGGCAGTAATTCGTAATACCGAGGACGACCATAATAGTGCCTGACAGAAGAGTTCAGCGCACTTCCGGTGCCAAAAACACAATGTGAATACCCCCTGATCGCTGGAACATGCAAATCTGCGTACACGTCTTCGCTCGTGGTCCAATTAAGATGATCTTTAACAGATAACTCAGGGAAAGCTAGGGTTTCGTACGTCCATTGTGGGTAGGTCAGATTTTCCATCAAAATGTAGTTCACAGTGCTGAAATCAGACATATCTGCTTTGGTACTCGGGTAACTGGGTGAAATGAAAACAGTCTCCTGCGTGAAGTTCGCATTGGTTGTATGAGGTACCTCCATCGCCGAATAGAGTCCACTGGTAACGACTGTCAGGAACGAAGCAATCAGTGCTGCCAACGTCGTCGAGAATATTGCAATGTTCCGTGTTTGAGTCGAACGTAGAAGATTTGTTAATCGCAAGGCATCGATGAAATTCGTACGAAGGGTTTCGAAGCTGACTCCTTTAGCATTTTGTAAGCAAGCATAAGGTGCGAGGACTCTGGTGTTGGCATCCAAACTTCCAATAAAGAGGCTTATCAGCATCATAATAAAGGAAGGTAGAGTTGTCCATAGATAATGCGTTCTGCCATCCTCCACAGCATTACCTAGTCCATCGTTCTTCTGGGAAATGTGGAGAAGAACCTCGAGGACGATGATAGCCGCTCCAATTAAACAGAGGATCGGTATCTTTGACCAAATATTGGGAAATGGTTTCCAAAATGAAACAGTCTGGGGATCAGAAACTCCAAGTAAAGACTCAGAGGCACCTTCAATCTGACCCTTGCTGGCAGTAGGACAGAGCTTATCGTTGTGGACTTCTATGGCGATGTCTTGTTCATGATTTTGTAAAGAGTAGTACCTGTTTCCACGAATCTTCTCTACCAAAAGCTCATATGGCAACGCACCCGTATGGTGAAGAGATCTTCGAAGTATTTGGCTATTATTCATGACATTGGCAATCGTCATAATGTTGCTCGGATTCTGAGAAGGGCTTCCGTCATCTGGGCCAAGAACAACCATGGCGGTTGCTATCACAACCAAAAACCCCAGACAGACTTGAAGAACGCGCAATGGAGACTGCATTACCAGCACACGATTCTCATTGAATACTACAGATCCAGAAGTCTGCGTGACTTTTGGCTTCACAAGGCCATTGTGTATGATTTGAGCAGCCATGGCACGATAGAAGGTCCGGGATACTTCTTCAAGGAGACCGTCTTGAAATATCGTTGATGCATTCCCTGTTTTTCCGGACATCCATGCACCGAGCTGTATGTTGTAGTCAATGCTTCCTGGATTTTGGAAATGGTAACTGTCCACGAATGTAGGATGTGAGCCAATGGGCCGGTTGCCCGACGTAGTGCCTATCATGCCGTACTCATCCGTGGCTCCTTGGAAAACGAGCTCAGAAATATCCGTAGCATTCAATTTCGAGAAGATTGCATCTTCGACACCAAGTCTTTTGAGTCTTGGAGAGGCTTCCGAATTGCTTGAATTGGCTGTTGCTTGCATATTGACAAAAGAGAGACGAGGCTTGCACATCATTGCAACTGAATTATCGAGAACAAGTTCCCACTTTCTTGACCAAAAAGTGGGAATTCTATCTGTGTCATTTTTCAATACTTTGCCCTCGTGATATTGAACTGCATATATCAATATACGATATGGGTCCTCATCGGTCGAATTATCGCATGCCACAGGACTCATTTTTGCATAAAACCGAGAATAGTCATCTATAGATTCGTCGTCAAGGGTGGCGTTGAAGATTTTACAGGAGGGTGTGGCTATTGTGTTGTTTCCGTAAGCTGCTGTCACGCCCCCCAAGCTATTGTTGTCCTTTTTAAACGCCCATCCATCCACTTCCAGCGTGGCCGGCTCACATTCTAGATCCGACTCCAAAGCACGAATCGGCGCAGTGATGACGGAGTCTCGCGGAGCACTCGGAGAATTGAACCTTTGAAATGCGACGGCGGCATTGGTACCACTTGGGTAGCTCATATTCCCAAATTGAGCCCCGTTGAGTATATCGAATGGGCTCAAGTTTGAGGTCGTACTATTAAATGTTGGATTCGCTGCATCAAAAACGTCGAGTATTTGAACGGGAACATCCGATCTCCGAACATCAACTCCTTGTAGCGAGAACAAACTAGTAGAAAACAGGATAGCAAGCTGTAGTATGAGAGAGCAAGAAACTCCCGCAGCAACATGCAAATGTCGGTTCTTGAAGGATTTCCATAGAGCGATCGGTGGTATATTGTCGTAATCCAGAAGCAAACTTGTCTCGGCTTCCTCTGGTTTCTGTAATGACCTCCATGGCGCATTTTGTTTGGCCTGGAACTCGGTGCGTGCCCATAATGCGCTGATGATGGTTAGGATGGCGGTTGGTGAGTATGTCCAGATATAATGTAGATTTTGGACAGAAGATGCCAGCCCATTTCGAGTTTCAGATAGGTGGTTTAATACTTCAAGAGCCGCGATCATTCCACACGCTGCAAATATGAAACAGCTGATAACCGCCCGTCGTAAATAAAAAGGTCGCCATGGTTTCGATAGAGGTTGGCCAGACTTTGCTGATAATGAATAAGTAGATTGTTGCGTATTATGGAAGATGGTCAAAAAATCACAAAACTCCCGCTTAGGCATGGTTATGGTCTCATGATCAGTCTTAAAATGTTCAAACAAAATAATATCAGGGCCCTGAGAAGCTAGGGCCTGGATGTTCTTATAAAATAACGGTTATCATGCTAAATCCAACTGGACCCCACGCCAAGCGGTCATATTTTCAATACGCGCCGGCGCTACTGTCGCTCATGTTTCAGCCAGGGTGTACGGGAATATAATTAGTTGAGCTGCAGCACGAGGAACTGATCATCTTCGTGCGCTTCCTGAGATGGTAAAGACCCTGCAGACTCCCAATTTGTATGAACCAAGTTTATGAGGATAGTTAGCGATACGCCCGCAGTCCTCAAGAAAACAAGTTCCTTAATGGCGAGCTTGTTAAATCTAATTTGCCCTACAAATTGAATCTGATCTGATTCTCAATACTTCTGGCGAGGTTTTTTATCCAGCATAGCGCTTGTTTGAGGATGGTGTCTTTCCATGAGTTTCTATGTATGTTTATAGCTTGGACCCATAACAGCCCAATCTGGCGATTTTCCGACCCTTAAGTATCCCATGCATTAGTTACCCCACTAATTGATACGTGGAAATAAATGCCCATCCCAAGATGAACGACCCTTTGGGTCCGTAGGGTCTTTGGCGCCCTTCTCCACTAAGATGTACTAGAGAAGCCGCCAATCCTAGACAGGCCAAACACTTGAGATCATGTACTTAATATGGTGTCATCTACGACACTGGCAAGCATGACTGACGTTGGACGACAATTTGTACTACATACTATGAGTAGTCAGCGATATACATAGTACAACAAGCTGCCCTGATGAGATTTGGAAATCGAGCCCCATTCCGTAAGTAATTTCCGGTACCTTACGCATCTCAGCGCGCCGGATACTACATAGTATACTAATACATCCAAGCTGGCCCCTGCGGCTGAACTCAATCTTTAGATTAACGACTCAGAGACTGGGCACATCACTGAAGGCGCTCCAGCTCCAATATTATCTGGAAAAAGTGAAATAAGCGCCGGGTTTTGACAGGTTTGACTAGCTCTCAAAAGCGAATATTTAGCGCATCACAATCACCTCAAACACAGACCCAACGAAACACCAAATTTCGCATAGTAAGTTAAAGCTCTGTATGGACCTTGCATTTATACTGCTGATGAGGTTAAATTGAGTCAAAAAATAGAGAAAAAGAAGCATGCCGAGGGACAAGTTGTGGAGCGTGGAGAACTCCGAAGTCGGATAGCCGACTTGGGGAAATAGCCGTCTTGAAGCGATTCTCCAACTCTTCGGACCTCGAGGAATGACGATACCCCCGCGAATAGAGAACTATATATAGCTGGCTCGCCCATATTTTGCGTCAATCTGTCGTGCGACAAAACTCTTCCCGTATAGCTATCATTCATGGCTCTTCATCTGAGACGAGCGCCGCAGCTGCGCTGCGTCAGGCCGTTCTCGACTTCCCCGCGCTCGGCGAGATATGCGGACACACTGCCGAACTTGAAGATTGGAGCGCATACGCGGGTACTATTCCAAGGATTCACGGGTAAGCCAATTGGTTAAATATATATTTCATCCTTCTTTCTGTCCACTGCTGATATACTCTCAGGACGACAGGCGACTGCCAATGTGAAAGAATCGCTGGAATGGGGCACGAATATTGTCGGTGGTGTCAAACCCGGTGTTGAAGGAGAACATCTTGGACTTCCTGTTTTCCCTTCAGTAAAAGTGGTATGTATATAACTCGAATGGCTTCTCCTCCTAGAGCTTGGATCATGGGGATTAATGCCATTCTTGTTTTGTTTAGGCACAAGAGAAATCTAAACCAGATGCCTCAGCAATTTATGTGCCGGGAAATCAGACTGCACAGGCTATCGAAGAGGCCATCGAGGCGGAGATCCCCCTTGTCGTTGCTGTTGCTGAGCACGTTCCTATTCATGATATCCTCCGGGTATGTTAGCTGCAAATTTGACCGCAGTTTATCTAGTGAGTCATGAGCCAGGACACTGACATGGAATGACAGATTCACTCAATGCTTCAAACTCAATCAAAAACCCGTCTTGTTGGCGCCAATTGTCCAGGTATCATCTCTGCCATTGGTAAATGCCGCATTGGCTTCCAGCCTCTACCTTGCTTTGCCCCAGGAAGCGTTGGCATTGTAGCCAAATCGGGAACCTTAAGCTATGAAACTGTGGCATCGACGACTAGAGCTGGCCTCGGTCAAAGCCTTTGTATTAGCATGGGTGGTGATGTCTTAGCTGGAACCAACTTTGTGGACGCGTTGAAGATTTTCGAGCACGATGAGGACACGCAAGGCATTATTTTGGTTGGTGAGATTGGTGGCACTGCCGAAATGGATGCCGCAGAGTGGATCAAAGACTATCGAAAGCGTAGCAACCGACCTAAGTATGCTTGCTTCTCCATTCGTAAGAGCCTATTGCTAACAAAATCAGGCCCATAATGGCTCTCGTGGGAGGTTTGGAGGCACCTCCTGGTCGAATCATGGGGCATGCTGGAGCTTGGGCTGCACCCGGAGAACCTGATGCGCAAACAAAATACCGCGCATTGGAACAGGCTGGAGCCGTTATGGTTAACCACCCCGAGAAGTTCGGCGAGGGTATGAGGAGTTTGTTGGGTGGTGGTGCTAGTCGGCCTGGGGCAAGCGTGAGTAGAACTTGATCATTTGCATTCGTCCAATACTGACAGGCTCAGACTATTTCTGGAGCAGGCTCTCAAAAACGTGGTTTACATACCATGAGACGTGTTACTCCGGCTCTAAGATCAATTCAACAGAAACGGAGCTTGTATATTAAACAGTTCCAAGCCTTCGATTTATTAAAGGAGAAAAATGTCCTCGTTAATGGGTCTCCTTATAAATCCGATGCATCCATCTCGATCTCAGTTGACCGGACGGCTCTTTCACCATGCATCATCGCCTCCCCAACTGCTGATTTTGATACAGCTCAATCTCGTCGGTTTCCCTTTGCTTACTCTGAGACCAATTTCGATGGAAACCCCATCATCAGGGAAGTGACTTCTCAATTGGGACTCCCTGTGTCTGCACAAGGTAGAGTGGCTGGCTTGGTCAAGGCGCTGTGGGAAATATTCAAGGAGAAAGAAGCCTTCGTGTTAGAGACACATATCGGAACAGCGGCCAATGGAACGCTTGAGGTACACACTGCAAGATTTGGATTCGACGATGCTGCATTCCGCAGCTCTGGTCGCCAGGAGAATATTCACCGCTTGCGTAACACTGCCGAAGAAGTCCCTGAAGAGGTCGAGGCTGAGAAGGATGGAATCGTCTATATCAAGTAAGTTGAAGGCCCTTAAGCACCATCCTACCCCAGAGGCTTAGCATGTCGGTTCTAACCTGGAAAGGCTTGAGGGCGAAGGAAGTGTCGGCACTTTGGTCAACGGAGCTGGTCTCGCTATGAACACAGTTGATGCACTTACGATCCACGGTGGCCACTGCGCTAACTTCCTTGATACCGGCGGCAAGGCCACCTCGGAAACGGTTAAGTCTTCCTTCCGGGCGATTTGCTCGGACCAGCGGGTCAAGGCCATCTTCGTGAACATATTTGGTGGATTGACGCGGTGTGACATGATCGCTGAAGGCATTATTCTTGCCTTCCGAGACCTCAATATGCAGGTACCCGTGGTGGTACGGCTTCGTGGAACAAACGAGGAGCTTGGACAAAAGATGGTAAGTTGAAAATATTCATACCCGAAAGTATACATACTTGGATGCTGATATGTTTTTTTCTAGATTGCTGAAAGTGGTCTCCCTCTGCATGCTTTTGATGGCTTTGAGGAAGCTGCTAAGAAGGTGATTTCACTGGCTCGTTGATATTGAAGCGTTGCATCATTGTGAATAGACTTGTATAGCATCAGAATCAATTTCTGTAGACAACTCACGAAAATACCCGTCTTTTCATAAGAAGACTTATAACAATTCTAACTTTCGAGACTTAATCTGCCCCAGGGCCCATGGAATTACTCGAAAATTGCTGTAGTGTAGAGCGTAGGAAAAGACATGTTTCATTAACTATTGATTGTACTTCATGCTCTCCAATTCCTGAATCATTGGACTCGCTTTTCGAATTCTATGTCCATAGATATAGAAGACAACGGGGATCGAGATGCACGCTATTTCCACAAGACCAAGTAAAGTGCTTGCCCAATTTAGCCCTAGGGCTTTATACATGGACAGACCAGCAAGTGGCAGACAGGCTCCCATAATACTTCTTGAGAACATGTTTCCTGACATGGCAGAGGCAGTATACATATCATACGAATGTGCCATATAGTTGGTCGAGTAGATAAACACACATGCATTCCCAGCACCAAACGGAACACCTGAAATGATTGGGACGATCCAGTGAACATTTGGCGTACAAGTCCAGGCAAACCACAACTGGCCGATAGCAAGCATAATTGCACCTAGTATGACGACACTGGCCATGGCTTCCGGTAGAACCTTGCCAGTTTCAGGGTCTTTGCGATGACTATTTATTAATTTACGGAGGAAAGGCTCGCATGCAATGACAATCAAAACACCTATCCCGATCCCTATAAAGGAAAGGCCTCCGATTCCTGACGGCCAGTCTAGAATGCAATAGGATATGCGACAAAACAAAGATAAAGAACGCCGTAAACGATGGCAACATAGACAGCCCAGAATATACTGCACAGATTCTGAATTAGCTTTGTTCGATGAAAAGAGATCAAGCTGATGAGGTTTTACCATATTGGCTCAGTGAACAACATAACAAATGGTCGGCTGAGACCAGTTCTGAGCTTAATAGAGATATTTCCCTCATCATATCGGGTCTACCAATTGGGATCACCAGTTTCTCTACGAAGCTTTTTCGCGCGTCTTCGAAGAATGACTGGCACGTAGGTTTCTTTGATGAATGACATCAACACGAGAATTGCACCACTAATAATCAACACAATCCAGTTCGTCCATCTCCAGCCCAGGTACTGGAAAACAAACCCTCCAATAATAGGTCCATACACAGGGCCATTGGTTGGCCCAATAGAGAAGAACCCGAACGGTAAGGCACGGTGTTTATCGGAGACAATATCATTCACCGAAGCAGGTGATTTATTCATGATAGCGCTGCCAAAAAGACCTCCAAAGAATCTGCCAATCAAAATAGATTCTATACTGTTGGCCAAAGCACTAGACAGGACCAGTAGAAGGAATATCGTCATAGCAATAAGATATACTGGTTTTCGACCGACTATCTCGCTCAATGGAGCAGATGCAATAGCCCCAATAGCCATACCGAGCATATAGGTGAAGATGCCGAGAAGACCGACGAATTTCGAAATATGAAATTCTTCCTCCAAGCCCGGTATTCCTGATGTGTAAAGTGTGCTGAATAGACTGACCACTGTTGCTCCAAGACTCATTGTTGCAACACTCAGACCCTTGTACCAGAGTGGCCAGAGACGAGGATTCTCGGGGTCACCAGGTTCCCAGAAGACTTCATAGGTGGAGGGACTCTCTTGATCCGGAGTTCTGGCGAAGTAAAAGCTGGTCTTTTGAGACGTGCGGCATTTTGCGTTTGTGTCGTAGACTGGTAGCGGCGTGCTCTTATTGTTGGAAAGCAATCCTGAGCTCAGGTGGTGATCTGAAGAACCCATCACCTTCGGCCTCACTAGTCAAAGATAAACCATATACTGGGGGAAATATGAAAAATAGTCTCTCGCCCTCTTCCAGGTATCTCCATATGATATACATGTTCAATTTGCAGAGAATTAATGTTATGATATAGTTCAGCCAGGCGGGATAGTCCGAGTGGGATGTCGAATTCTTGATTATACGTTCAAGCCTGAGTGGGATGCCGAATTGCCCAAATTTACATTTCTCAGCAATTACACATCTCTGCTCAATGGAGTCTCTGAAATAACTCCACCCATTTTCATGCGCCTCCATATTTGTAACTGCCATCCTGGTGGATTGCTCAGGACATTATAGATATCTAAATAATAAGTGCCACATTGCGGAACACAAGCCCTTATAGAAATTATCTATACTGCTTTACACAATCGATAGTAATGATTAATCTTGGTATTCAAGGTGTTAGAAAGCCTCGAAGCCCTGCTACGACTTTGTGCCACAAACTACTTCCCAACCAATCTAAGCTCACTGTCGAGGTATTGACTAGGATTTATTTGCTTGAAACGTTACCGAGGTAGTTCATCAACTATGGCGGTCGATTCCACCACTCCGCAGTTCGGCATTCCGCCAGTTCATGTCATAATTGATGACTAAATCCAGGAAAGGACCATACGAGTACTTAAAGCTGACCAGGCCGTGATACGAGGTCCATCTTCCTAGCTTTTACTTTACCATCTGGCTATACATTAAGCACGCCATGTCTTCCAGCGCTCCTTCATTCCGCACTATCCTCGGTGCCCCTCCATCAACTGCTTCTGTCAAAGACTCCACCCTTGTCATTGTCGATGCTCAAAATGAATATGCCTCAGGTTACTTGAAGGTGAAAGGCGTTGATAAGAGCCGCAAAGTGATCGCCGACATTTTGTCCCTTTACCGAAAGGGTGGCTCCGGAAATAATATCGTTCACGTTGTACACGAAGTCCCGCAGGGTGCCCCTGTGTTTACGCCGAATACGACTCTCGCGGAAGAATTCGAAGAGCTTACTCCCGAGGCAGGGGAGAAAGTTATTAAGAAACACTTTCCAAGTTCCTTTGCCCAAACAGACCTACACGACTATCTAGAAGGACTAGGCGATTTGGGAAAGAAGATCGTACTGGTGGGATATATGGCCCATGTGTGTATCTCGACGACAGCAAGAGCTGCGAGCGAACTCGGCTATGATGTGCTTGTTGTTCAAGATGGCGTGGGCGATCGTGATATCCCTGGAGTTGATGGAGAATATCTAACATCTACTGTCCTGAGTGAGCTTGGGGACGCTTTCGGAACGGTGATTTCCGCGAAAGATATCAGCTCATGATCTAAATCTACTGGATTAGCCCGCTTCTCGCACCTTCAATGCAATTTTCAGACTCTACCCCTATCTATTCTTATTTCACTTTCATTGTGTTGCCCGAATAGTAGACACGGGCAGGATCAACAGCATCAAGAGATCTTCCACTTTGCCACAATTATCACGCTCAATCTTACCCAAGGAGTAAAAGCCAAGCCCTTGCATAGTGAATTCGGTATCTAGTGTAGTGAGGTGAGGACAATATTTCAAATGGTTAGATGTGATAGCTGATTTATGTATGTTAAAGCCACGATGTTGAGGCTAGAGAGCCAATTCAGACCCTATTGGAAGCTCACTACCAGAGTGGGAACAGACTTTTGGAGCTGGATGTACAATCGAGTCTACTGCTCCCTAAAGTAATATCTTGTACTCATATTTCTGAGTTATATACTTTAGATATTTGAAATAACAAAAAGTGATTAAGAAGTAGAGAATGGGATAAAATGTCGAATAAATTTCGACCAACCCAGCCAGGATCGAACTGGCGCCCTTCCAAATTTCAGCCAGTCGCAAGAGTGACCGCCCCATCGTGGAAGCTCCGAGCTTCATTGCTTCCGCTCATCTTCCCGAACACTCTTGATCTCTTCTTCTTCCCCCCTTCAATCCAACTTCAGTGGCGCATCTCTTCTGTTCATAATATCCGGGTTGACAGATACTACACAATGCCTTCACCGAGTCCCGACAACGGCGCGGGGTCGACAAGCAACTTCCCAACCGACCCTTCCGAGTTCGATCGCGATCCGCGCATCTCCTTCTCTAAGCTCGATGACAAATTCATACTCGAGACCGATGATGGGCAAGAGTTTGTATATGATTCAGCAATCAAACGATGGGTTCAAGAGGTATGTCACGCCATTTATTGACTGCTTGCGCTGTTTCGACCACCACCAAGCGCTCGTTTGCGACAATGGCAGAAACAAGCATTTTTACGTTCCTGGTAACTAAAGACTGATCAATTCTCATTTTAGGTGGATGAAGAACTACTGCGCCAGCAGCAAGAAGCTTATAAAGTTGCAGGAATGGAGGACGAGCAAATAAACCACCCCCGTGAACGAAAGAAGCGAAAGCAGCAAGATGACGTGAGTCTATCTATTCCATCTCCTTGAAGTAGTGCTGACGTTAGATCTTTCTTTTCTAGCCAGATTCACAAAAGCCCAAGAAGCAACGGGTCAACACTGCGGTATACGTTACTTCAATCCCCCTTGAAGTTGAGTTCGATGAGATTCGCGACGTTTTCTCAAAATGCGGCGTCATCGCCGAAGAAATTGATAGCGGTCGCCCGCGAATCAAAATGTATAACGATGAGGATGGAAAATTTAAGGGCGAGGCCCTAGTGGTCTATTTCCGGCCAGAGTCTGTGAATCTGGCAATTCAGATGCTGGACGAAACAGATTTCCGTCTCGGACAGCAAGGGCCATTGGGGCCTATGAGAGTGCAAGCTGCCGACTTCTCATTCAAGAGCCAGCAAGATGCTCCGCCGAAAACAAATATGCGCGATAAGAGAAAAATTATCGAGCGCACTCAAAGGTTGAACAGGTATATGGACATCCTCTTTTTCTTTTGGTAATTATCCAACATCTGCTAAATTTGGTGATAGCAAACTTGCCGATTGGGATGACGATGAACCCTCAGCATTGCCAGAAACAAGTTCACGATTTGAGAAGATTGTCATTCTGAAGCACATGTTTACCCTACAAGAATTGGAGGTTGGTGCACCTTGTCTGCCGCTTCTAGCCAAGCTAGAATAAACCGTATAAGTCATATACTAACCCTTACTCAAAGGATGACACTGCTGCGATATTAGATATCAAAGAAGACATCCGGGACGAATGCTCCAAACTCGGAGAAGTGACGAATGTTGTTCTCTACGACAAAGAACCGGAGGGTGTTGTTAGCGTCCGATTCGCCGACCCAGAATCTGCACGACAGTGCGTCAAGACTATGGATGGCCGATGGTTTGGTGGAACTCAAGTGAGAGCTTATATCTCGGAAGGACGTGAGAAATTTAAGAAGACCAATGAGCGACGAGCTGCTTTGGAAGATATGGCGGAACGTGGCATTGATGCCGAAGATGAGGAGGAAGAGCAACGGCTGGACGAGTTTGGAACATGGTTGGAGAGCTCTAAAGTGGTGGAGAATACGGCCAAATAGTGTAGATAGTGTTGCTATCATTGAATAATATGAATATACAACTGCTCAACTGGTCTAACTTTTTTATACTCTTGAAGATGACTAATTGTTTATGGCCGTTTGTGGTTCGCGGCGGGCGAACGCGGCCTGATCCCGTGATGGAGCTAGGCCCAATAGGGAACAGGCCCCTCCCCCCTGAAGCGCCAAAGTTGTTGTTGATCCCCACGCACACACACCGCTCCATCTCTTCTTCTTTCTCATCTCCCTGGACTTCAGGTCGACCTTTTCTACCGTCTTTCCAGTCTCTTCTACTTCATACCAATCCCCCCAAATTCACAATGCGTGAGATTGTATGTTCTGTCTGCCCCGAATCCGACGCGTCTTTGTTGACCTACCCCTGAACGGTCCCCCCCCACTTGTTCATCTTGCTAACCTCACCTTTTTCCCAACATATAGGTTCACCTGCAGACCGGCCAGTGTGTAAGTGCACCTCGAATGATAATCGTTTTCTTCGACAAGGAAGACACGTTCAATATGATGGTTTTCGAATAAATGCTAAATGATATGTGGGGATCTATAGGGTAACCAAATTGGTGCCGCTTTCTGGTACGTGCTGCAAATCCTGCAAGATCAATTGTTGGATACGGAGAGCAATATACTGACCAATTCTATAGGCAAACCATTGCTGGCGAGCACGGCCTTGATGGCGATGGCCAGTAAGTTCTTTCGACAAAGAAGTGTTTATGTTTTTTCGAGAATGGCGGTCTGATATTTTTGGGCAGCTACAACGGAACCTCCGATCTCCAGCTGGAGCGCATGAACGTCTACTTCACCCACGTAAGTGATGCTGACCTCAATGCAATTGGAATCATTATTTAACCAACGATTGTTTGTTTTTTGAATAGGCCTCCGGTGACAAGTATGTTCCCCGTGCCGTCCTGGTCGACTTGGAGCCCGGTACCATGGACGCTGTCCGTGCCGGTCCCTTCGGCAAGCTTTTCCGTCCCGACAACTTCGTTTTCGGTCAATCCGGTGCTGGTAACAACTGGGCCAAGGGTCACTACACTGAGGGTGCCGAGCTCGTTGACCAGGTCGTCGATGTTGTCCGTCGTGAGGCCGAGGCTTGCGACTGCCTCCAGGGTTTCCAGATCACCCACTCCCTGGGTGGTGGTACCGGTGCCGGTATGGGTACACTCCTGATCTCCAAGATCCGTGAGGAGTTCCCCGACCGCATGATGGCTACCTTCTCCGTTGTTCCCTCTCCTAAGGTCTCTGACACCGTTGTTGAGCCTTACAACGCCACTCTGTCCGTTCACCAGCTGGTCGAGCACTCCGACGAGACCTTCTGTATCGATAACGAGGTATGGATATATTGAATTGTCTTTCAATCGATCTATCCGTCGAGACTTGAAACTAACGTCATGTTCTAGGCTCTGTACGATATCTGCATGCGTACTCTGAAGCTGTCCCAGCCCTCTTACGGTGACCTGAACCACCTGGTCTCCGCCGTCATGTCCGGTGTCACCACCTCCCTCCGTTTCCCTGGCCAACTCAACTCCGATCTGCGCAAGCTGGCCGTCAACATGGTTCCTTTCCCTCGTCTTCACTTCTTCATGGTCGGCTTCGCTCCCCTGACCAGCCGTAACGCCAATGCCTACCGCCAGGTCTCCGTCCCTGAGCTGACCCAGCAGATGTTCGACCCCAAGAACATGATGGCTGCCTCTGACTTCCGCAACGGCCGTTACCTCACTTGCTCCGCTCTGTTCCGCGGAAAGGTCTCCATGAAGGAGGTCGAGGACCAGATGCGCAGCATCCAAACCAAGAACCAGAGCTACTTCGTTGAGTGGATTCCCAACAACGTCCAGACCGCCCTGTGCTCTGTTCCTCCTCGTGGCCTGCGCATGTCCTCCACTTTCGTCGGTAACAGCACCTCCATCCAGGAGCTGTTCAAGCGTGTTGGTGACCAGTTCACTGCCATGTTCCGCCGCAAGGCTTTCTTGCACTGGTACACTGGTGAGGGTATGGACGAGATGGAGTTCACTGAGGCTGAGAGCAACATGAACGACCTTGTCTCCGAGTACCAGCAGTACCAGGATGCCTCCATCTCCGAGGGCGAGGAGGAGTACGCCGAGGAGGGCATCCTTGATGAGGAGGTCTAAAGGTCTAAAACTGACCTTTCGGCTTTGAGATTTGCTCGCAGTAATACCCTTGCTAAGCCTACATTCTCTATCCTTCGGGCCGGCTTGTCGGGCCTCGGCCGCGAACCCAAGTATTTTGTTTGAGCGCTCCTAATTTTACATTTTATTCTGTCTATTTTCCTGTCTGTCGGTTTTGGTGGTAACAGACTACCGGGCCAGAATAGCAAGCACATACTGGAAAAGCAATTGACGAAATGATTTTTTATATTTCGGTCCAAGTGACCAGCAGGATCAAATGCCTGTTCTATGTTTAAAATGAAATTTCGGTTCTACTAGGACATCCTAGTTTTAATCGGGATTAAAGGTCAACGAATCCTCTCGTACTTGGATCTGATAAATTGTAGTACCAAAGCTAAGATACTTCACGCCTGTCATTTTATACAAAACTTATATAGCTCAGTGAAAGGGACACTTGCCCGTCCTGAACTCCTTCATTTCTTCCATAGCCTCCTCGAGTTGTTTTCTTCCCTTTCCTTCAAAGTATTTGGGTCCAACATCCTGAATATCATAACCAGAGGGATAGTATTTGTCGCCCTCATCTCCAGGAACAGGACGACCCAAAGCCCAGGTCAACCATGCCTCGGGCCCCCATCGATTCCAGAAAGTCGGCTTAACATAATAAGGGGCTGCCTCCCATTTGGTCAGATAGAACCGGCCATTCTGATCCGGCTCTTCTGTGAAGGATGCATATCGCAAGACGTATGGTCTAGGTGGAGTGAGATAGCGAAGGAATAATTTGCGCGTAGTCAGTAAGGTAGAGAAGAGAGATGCAAAGAATGGCGAAGGGGCATCGTATCTAGTTCTGAATAAGTCTGACTGTTCAAAATACCTAGTAATTGCTGAGAAAAGGGAAAGACTTACAACATGGCTTTCCGCAATCTATCGTCCATCATGAATGAAACAAAATGTAATCCGACTGGATGCAGCATCCTTGGGAGCATGTAGACAATAACAGCGGTTGTTTGATCTGCAGTCTCGCGATTCTTCTTATCAGGAACCATGTACTTCTCCTCGTAGGCTTCGCTCCAAGCATCAATCTCTTCAAGCCACTGAATACCATCCTGGAATCCAGTTGCGCCCGATGGCAATGCTGAATAACTGATACCTAGTGCATCGCCGATACTTTTCCAAAAAGTACCAATAGCACAGCGCTCAAGATCGGACAGAGAGCGCCATTCAAATTTGTTGATGAAGCGGATTGGTTGTAAAGCAAAGAGGGCGAGGGTATAGAGCATATCATCATCTAGGATCTTGCCTGATGCACGATACCCGCTGTGTAGGAAGCGTGTTCGAGCTAGAGAGATATACGCGCGTTGCGATGTTGGACTATTCCCAACCATTTCTTGAACTAAGGCGCTGGTGTCTGTGTAGCGCTTAAGTGAAGTCTCTGGGTTGGAAAATTGGCTAGTTTTGGTGAGAAGATGAGAAATACTCGGAATACCATAGGTCTTGAGAAAGAGTCAGTTCTAGTGCTTTGGATGGTAAGGGCAAGGCGGTTCAAGGGGGTTAATAGTATGATAGTATGGCCTACCCTGAATAAAGCAAACTGCAGTGATTTGATGAACATAAAAGGAAATTCAAGCTGTGCGACAGTCTTCTGGATATGAAAAGCTTCCTCGTCGGTCATTTTGGCCATGTCTTCGCGGGTTTTATAGGGGTAATCTCGTTGTAATTGTCGCATACGGCGATATCGAAGCGCGCCGATGACAATAGGGTATCCTGCCAGAAACCCCAAGGTGTAAGGAATCCATTCTCGTGGTGATGAATCCAAAATTGCGCGAGCAACCTTCGTGACTGGCTGGACAACGAAAGAAGTGCTGTTGTCCATGATGGAGGTGAACCAGAGGTTAACAAGTATACTGGTAATTACCAGTTGCAGATGAGAATCAAGATCTGGTGGTGGCTGGTCGCTTTTGAAATCGCTCGAAACCTCTGAGCGCCCACCTTTTTATAAGTGCACGAGATGCATAAGACGGTAGACGAGAAATCAAGGAGCTCTGATTGATTGGGCAGTAAGATGATATTCGGCTATGTCCAGTCACGCTAGAGTAATTTATGGTGGGTCTGAAGAAGATATCAAACTATTCTCACTGGTTGAAAAGAGAAGATGGTCGTACAATCCTTAACCAAACAGAGTGTAGAACCATTTCACACTATGACGCTTTCATTTACAGCTTATGCTCTTGTAAGATTTGAGGTTTATGAACAGCATAAAGCTGAGACTTCATTCTTTCGATATAAGTACTCTGTTCTCAAGGAGTACAATATTACTAGTATTCGGACCATGTGCATCATTTCCACTATCCCAGATCTTTTTTTTTTACAAGTCTTGGTATCTTTTCGAAAAGGATCCTCCCAAATCATGCGATGTAAAGTATTTACTCCAAACTCTACCGGCCCAGAATCGCGGGGGATCTTCAATATGCCGCGGGCCGGGGTTGTCGGTTTCATATGCGATCGAAAGCACATCCATCTATGCGAACACTTTATCGTCAATCATCTAACGATGAGGGCCATAGTAAGATCGTTCCAACATTCTCAATGGTGGATATGCTACCGCCGTAAATGCCGCGCCCATCCAAATACCCAAATCGGACCCGTTGGTAAGCTGGGCTATAACACCACTATAATACGATTGGTCCTATCCAGTTGATTAGAATTCATTCATCAAGACATTATCAGTTGTTCAAGGGGTGAAATATATCACGTACCATGCCGAGAATGGCGCCAGCCCATCCAACCAAAAAGCTAATAGCGGCTGCAATGCCCTTGGGCAGCTTCTCTGGCTGATTCCAGCCAGTCCAATCATAACCACTTTTCCTGCGGAAGAGGAGATCTTCTTCCACGACTATTACAAACCAAATGATTACCCAATACCCGATCAGGGGCAAGAATCCCTGAAAGATCTCATATAGCTGGTTGCGTCCGCCCATCGCACATGCGGTATAAACCACTGTACTGAGTGTGGTAAAGACAGCCCGGGGAACTCTCTGGAAGAACCCTCCAAGCATCTGAAAGTTCATACCCATGGAATAAGAACCGGGGGTGTTATTGGCGACCAGGGCGAGCACATTGATAACGGCACAGAACTTGCCAAATCCTCCAAGGGAATCATACGCAGACATCAGTAACCCCCCAGGTGCGGTTCCATACTTCAGAGCGTAAGCTTTCTGGCTGGCCATCATTGTCCCGAGACCTATGCCGATGAGAAGGGTTATCATCATCGCCTGTCCGCATCCAAGGATAGTCACAGCAAAGGTTCTCCAGCGTTTGACGTGATCCGGATAGTAGACATAGTAGTCCGCTGCCAGCGGAGCCCAAGCAAGGGCCACAGAAAAAGATAGAGAGAAGAACGAGATGCGTTTGGCGTTCAAGACAGCCGGTGAGTCTTGTGTCTGCGTGTTAAAATCGAAATGAGGACCAGCAGACCCCAGCATCACACACAGAACCATCAATTGAGGCAGCCATGCAAATCTACACTCGTTAGTCCACAATACCATCAATTTCAAACAAAATAGTTTATCACATACCTCTCATAGACCTGGAAGATGCGCATTCCGAACATGGCCATGACCCAGCTTGTAAATGCCACCACGACGATGCCAACCAAAACTGAGAGGCTTCCACCCGACACTTTAGATAGGATTTGACCTCCAACAACACAGTTCACCATGCTATATCCGAGATTTGTGCAGATATTCAACATGCAGCAGACTTTGCTGGGGTAGTATCCCATAAAATATCGAGCAACAATCTACAGCACGAATATCATCAGCAATTGAAAGGAATACTTTCCCATGTTTTCTCAACTGACCAATGTTCTATTTCCACTCCTTGGTCCCCAAGTACTCATATATCCAACAGTCGAAGCTCCCACCAGATTTCCAAATACAGCACACAAAGCCGCATCTTTGAAACTGAGGCGTAAAACGAATGTTCCCATAGACCCGACAATGATGTTGTTCGTTGCTAGTGACATACTAAACCACATGAGCATCATGTGCAATGTCGTTGATGCGGTTACTTTCTCGCGCTCCTCAGGTAGTACGCGCTCAACACCTCGGGATTCGACACATTTGAGGCTATCAATCCATCTCTGGTATCGCGGTTGCGGTTTCGTATCGATTCCGGCATTTATGGCGTTAGAGGAGTCATTGTAGAGCTCATACTCTCCCACGCTGTTGAGAGAGGGTGATCCATGGGCTTTTTCGAGATCGTCGGACTTCATTCTTGAACAACCTGTGTGGTTTGGATGGTTGATGTAAGGTGAGATGAAGACAGATGACGGCAGGATCGTCGACCGCCAGTAAGGAAGCTCCTTCGGCGTCTTGCAGGCTGTGTGTATAATATTGAGGTAATCTACCTCGTTATCGTAAAGATAGATCCTCCAAGATAAACACTATCCACGACTCAGTGGGTTCCGAAAAATAGCGAGGATGGTGAGTAATAATCGTGCCCAGGAAAGCCGGGAATGGCAACGCCCGGCATGATAGATATAGGGCAGATCAAAAAATACAGTGCGCGTCCCTTTTGCAGCGTGGGACTTGACATCACCCTGTATCGAGGCTGGGTGTAACACATCCACTTTACGAATACATAGTATAAGCATTCCTAGCAAACAAGGACTGCAGGTTCCTCTAGGCAGCTCATCCGCGGCCCGGACCAATAAACACGCCTACATCCTCCCCTTCTCTACCAAAACAATAGCCAGGAACCTCCTCCTAGCCCCATCAAGTGGATCGAGCAAGCTACTGAGATCGCAGCCGATATGTCTATGCGATGTGGATCTCGTAAATCCCGTCGGCAGTTCACCATGGCATTGCATCAGTTCCCGAAACCCACCTCATGATACCATGTAGCGAGGGATAGATCCCCCCATGACGCTGGCCACGGAGAAAAAGGCGTTTCAAAATTCACCAGCTTTCCTTTGCTTGATCATCGCGTTATGACCCATAATGGGTGGGTCAGCATACTCTAAAGCTCCGAAATGCTCTCATTGGAATGTGGGCTAAGCAAGGAGAACAGCTCTTCTGCGCTTCTATACGGTAATCAAGTGTGGGGGAGATAGGATCTTTACATACTGTACAATCTGGTCTGCTGGTTTTAGCTTCTTTTTTTTCCCTCCAGCCAACGAGATGGTTGAGAAATGTTGGGTTCCTCGCTTGCTCTCTGCTCCTTTCTGCTGCTGTTAATTCGTCCCATTCGCGAGAGCAAAGACACGTATGAAGGGGTAAATTGTACTGTAGTAATTGATGAGCTTTACTTCTCTTTGCTACAGAAGGTTAAAGCTCCGGTCATTGGTCAGAAAGATCATACTATGTCCGGCTTCTTACAGTAGTCCCCGAGACTTGGTCACGCTGGTATTATCATGGTTTAGCTTTGACCTCGAATACCCTAATATAGATTCAGCCAATTTCAAATTTCCTGCTACTTTCTCCCAAGGTTCCGCAGATATCTTGCGTGGCTTCTTACAGATGCTGTTTGTTAATAACCTGAAAAGAAAGGGAGAGTACTGTACAACCACATCTCCATCCACGAGAATCTCAGATGATCATGAATTACGTAGTATAAGCAAGTTTCTTCAGAAGAAAATCAGGCCAAGCTTTTTTGAACCTCCTTTCCCGCCCCACATGTTTATCCGTCATGCGCATAATATCAGATGAAGCAGGTTCTGCATTTCTGCATGCTCCGCGACACGCGTTGTGCCGATGCCGAGTTGATCGAACGGATGATCAACTGTACATCATTTGTATTTCTGAGTCTATCAGGTTGCTCCTTTATGCAATCATTGTGATGGAAATGGTGTAGGTGTTTGGTTGATATGATATGGGGATTTATTGATCTACAAATCCAACAAGAATTTGTGAATGGAGACTTCATATCCATCTCATACATGCCTCACATGTACTAGGACTATCCTGGACGCTCAGTCTGCCTCAGGGGTAGGCTAAGTGCTAATAATTTCAGTATCATCAAATATAGTTCTGTTTGTTCTATCCTATTCAAAGCTTTTATACGAGACCTACGGAAGCGAGATGCCCACTGGTACTGAGATGAACGAGGGGCTACTAAACGAATACGAGCCACATGAACAAAAAGCGAGTCTCTCATGGAAGGGTAAATTGCAGAAGATCTATTCTAAATATTTCAATTCCCGATCAATCACTGGAATCTCGTCATGGTCAGAGGATCCGTCACCTCACCACCACGTCCCCGAACCCAGATATCAACCACTCTGCAAGGATCGTTGGTAGAGGAGTCGATAACAAAGTAGAACCCATAAAATGCACCCGTCACACAAGAGTGGTTAGGGTAAATCTTGACGGCCTGACCAACACGCAACGGAATACTAGTTTGGGACGCATTGCCCCAGGTGATGATTGAGTGCTCCTGGCTGATCCGCTCAACCATCAACCGCGAAGCACCGGACTTTGCATCGCCAGTTTGTCTCCAGTTCGAGAGAACTCCCCATCCAGGATAGCTTGCGCATGGCTCACGTCCTAACGCCAATGTTCCAGCAGCAACGAGTGCCTCAGGCTTTTCGCGTTCCCCGTCATTATATACACTGCAAACTTCCGCAACGACTGAAAGCGCAATCTCCTCTTCGAGATCACCGGCGCCATTGCGTGCATGTGTGGATACTTGCTGCATATCGAGAACGGGGTAGTTACCAGCATGCAGCTCGATTTTCACTTGTGCCTCACTCTGCTCTGCAGCTGGTTGTCGCAGTAGAGAACGAAGCTCCTCCGCCTCTGAAGACGATGAGCCTTGCACCAGATTATGCGAGGAAATAGCCTGGGGTGTCGCGCCAACACTGATAATTAATTCCCGATCTTTAGGAAGCAGAGGCAACCACCGGTTCAAAGCGACTTTGCAACCCTGTATCTCACCGATGAGATAGTTCATCGCCTCTTCAGCATTTTTCGCGCCGTAGCTGAGACTCGAGTGGGAGTATAGACCAAGTAGCTTTGCATGGCCTGCTTCTTCGGCTTCGGCAAGTTTTTCCAGAAGTCCATTCTTGTTAAGGGAGATGGGTGGCAAGCCCGCGCGGTGATATCCTGTATCCACCTTGACAAAGACGCAGACAGGGAAATTAGTCTTAGCGGAGAATTCCTGCAGGTATTGGACTTGATCTGGGTGGTCGATCATAACCGAGATACTTCCCTCGCCGATTTCCGCGGCCAATTCCGCTAACCGGGTGATGTGGGACGGCACTAGTGGGATGCCATAGAGAATGTTTGGGCTACGACCAGCCTGCTTCAGACCGGCGAGCAGTCGTACCAATGTTTCTATCTCCAAGAGCGTCGAGGCAATGAATTTGGGAGATTGGTCCTCTATATCCAGTTGCATTTTGGCGATTTCCAGCGTCTAGGCGGGGTTAGTTTCCGACTTCATTGTATGAATTGATAATGGACGATATGATGTGGAAAAGAGCGATTGACCTTGTGTGTTTTGACATGAGCTCTGAATTCAACTCCCAATGAGCGGATAGTCTTCTTCATTCGTTCGCAATGGCGACGGACAATTGCTTTGTCGATTACAGCAGCGGGTTTAGGCAAGTCGGCAATGTCTGTGCCGCCCCATCTCTGGAGCAACTCGACTTGTGTTGGAAGAGCAGAGGTAGTAGGCATTTTTTATCTAGTTTGAACTTTTGAAAGGAGCAGTGGAATTGCGAAGAGTGCGAGATTGAGAAAACAAATTGAGTCAAGAAGTATGCAGAGTTGACAACGTGACTCGACGGGGAATTGTGGGGGCATTTTTTGGGGTAAAGTTCAGCCTGAACTTTTACTCAGTTAGGATTAGACTTGGAATTCAATTAAGGCTATATAATACTGAACAGATTCATTTAATAATGAAGATTGGAATTGTTGATGGATATGCAGAGATGATATTTGTTCAAATATGAAATTGTCGATCACACGTCGTCTGCCTGTATACGCCAGGATTATCCAAAAGCGACACTAAAACAGTCAGACTAGGCCTGGAATAATGCAAATATGACAAGCAAAAAGAGAGAATCTTGTCAAGTCTATAGATTTCTTTTTTTTTCCCACCAAAAAGACCGCGCCACGGGAAAATAAAAGAAGCAAAGGGCAAAGACACAAGCAAGAGATATTACAAAAAAGAAGCATTCCCAATACATTGGGAAATAGAAGGATAAAGAAGAGTGAAAGCAGCATGGCCATGGGATATAAGAAACAAAAAGAGAGGAAACACAAACGCCGTTCGTAGGAATGCTTTCTGGTTTACGCGTTTGAAATAATTTGAAATGGGAAACGCCAACGAGTTGTTATGTGCAGAGTTGATGATGCATATTTGAATCAGGCCCGTGACTGGCTATGACTCGACCGAGATCGTTGAGACATAGATCGACGGCCTCGACTAGATGGAGCTCGCTCGGAGACTGATGACGGAGGTGCATGTTCAAAGAATGGAGTCAAGTCAGGGTTTTGACTGGGTGGGTTTTTAGGGTCGTGGGAATATTCGCCAACAATACGATCATCGGCGGCAGTGTCCGGGTGAATTTCGATGCCTCGATGATCCTTCACGGTCCCGGCGCCAACTGGCGGGAATGTGATGGAATCGGCTTCATCGTGACCGCGGTCAATGGGAGACCACCCAGCGATACTGCCTGCAACCACACCAGCCATTGCAGCGGCGGGTCCGAATGTTGAGTTGGAACGAGACCGAGTATTGCGACGTGAACGTGGTTCGGGACTGGGAGGTTGAGGTGGCGGGGGACTGCCATTCTCGCCATTGGGAGTTGCTGGAGCCGATGATTCCCGGGATCTCGAGCCACTGCGAGATCGAGGCAAGAATTCTTGGGGGTGTTGCAACTTGTGCCGAATATGGCGAAGGCGGCCACCTCGAACAGATTTGATGAAAGCCAATTGGTCGCGAATTTCCTCCAAGGCTGGATTCCACTCGTAGCGGCGGTCTTCATCAGATACAACCAGCTCGGGGCCCTCTTGCTTGTTGCGGTGCCAGAAATGAGGAATGATGTTGCGGATGAATCCATCGGGGATGAGACGAATAATCACTGCAATGGGCACTGAAATGGCACCAAGAACGATACTGACAGCCCACTGCGAGCCCTCGTCGAGTCGCTTCACGGAGAAGGCTTGTCCTCCCACGAAGATGATCAAAACTTGGCCACCAATGATAATGAGTTGTATACCGACAAACCACTTGTTGCGCAAGATGCCCTCAAGTATATTGAGGTTGTTGTCGATTCGGCGAGAGTTGTATTGGTTGAAGATCTGCATGAAGACGAAGGTGTTGAAAACCACAGTCTGCAAAATTTCACCGTCCCAGGAGAAGATAGAGTCACCGGCAAAATTCAATACGAATGTCACAACCAGTTGATAAATCGCTTGGCCGATGATCATCTTCCACATTGTCAGAGTAATCAGAGGGGATGCTTTGGACTCAGGTCTGCGATCGAGAACATATGGCGATGGAGGATCGGTTGCCAATGCAAGAGCAGCGAAGGTATCCATGATCAGGTTGACCCATAACAATTGGACCGCGCTGAGCACAGAATCTTCACTGTCACTCGCAACTGCGGAGACAAATGTGAGAACCACAGCGGTAATGTTGACGGTAATCTGGAACTGAAGGAATTTCTTCACGGCGTCACTGACGGTACGACCCCAAGCCATGGCCTTGACGATTGATGCAAAGTTGTCATCCATAAGAATAATGTCTGACGCTTCCTTGGCTACTTCAGTACCAGTCACACCCATAGCAAAACCGACATCGGCATTCTTCAGTGCTTGAGCATCATTTGTACCATCACCAGTCACAGCAACCGTCTCTCCTAATTTCTTAAGCTGGTTCACAAGAATCTTCTTATCATCAGGACTAGATCGAGCGATGACTTGAAGTCTAGGAATGATTTGATTCATTTGTCGCGAACTCAACTTCCGGAACTCAGGGCCCTCAATCGCGATTCCGCCAGGAGTGAATATACCGCACTCTTCAGCAATAGCTTTGGCAGTCATGATGTTATCACCAGTGACCATGCGTACAAAGACACCAGCACGCTGACAGGTGTGCACAGCCTCCGCAACTCCTGCTCGGACTGGATCTTGAATACCGAAGATGCCGAGAATAGACATTTCCTTGAAAATATCTTCGAAATTGGGCGTATCACGAGGACCCGAGGTAGAAGCTCCACGAGGCGGCCACTGATCGAAGTCACGGTAAACAAGAGCAATGCATCGCAAAGACCGAGACGCGTAATTGACTATGATGTTGTCCAAGCTAGAGCGGTTCTCGTCTGACAGCGGAACTTGCTCGAGGTCAGCAGTAGGATCGCTCACAATCTGTGTAGACTTGGCCATCAAGATCTCCGCGGCACCCTTGACCAACATGCGGTACTTTCCGTTCTCAAGCTGGTACACAACCGCCATACATTTGCGGCCCGAATCGAAGGGATACATCTGGGTGATCTTTGCACTTGCCCTCTCCTCACTCGGCGGACCCATTCCGAGGTGTTCACGTGCAAATGACAGCAAGGCAGTCTCAGTCTTAGAGCCAATAAATGTCTTCACACCCTCTTGTTCTCCCTCGAAGGCGGTAGAGTTGAGAGTGATGGATTTGAGCAGGACATCTTTAATGGAAGGTGACAGTGTAGATACAAACTCCGAAGCAGAAACATCGCCTGATTGTGCTGCAGCAGGTCCTTTGTCTCCGAAGCGTGATGAAGTCCCCAATGTGGCAGCAACAGCACTCATTTTATTCTCGGTGAGTGTGCCCGTCTTGTCAGAGCAAATAGTCGTCGCATTACCCATTGTCTCACAGGCCTTCAGGAAACGCACCAAGTTATTGTCTTTAATCATTCGTGTTGTCGCAAAGGCCAGCGCAAGTGTAACGGCCAGCGGTAGACCTTCAGGCACGGCCACGACGATAATAGTAACAGCCACGATGAAGATCTGCAGGAAAGCTTGGCCCTTGGCATCTGCGCCACCTTCGATCGATTTCAGACGTACAAGGAACTTGATGAAGAGTACCACAAACAGAAGTAGACCAGAGGCGAGACCCAATTTGGCAATATATTCAGCGAGTTTATTGAGCTTAGTTTGCAAGGGAGTGGTCTCGCCCTCTTCTTGTAGAGACATCATGGTACGGCCGTGGGTAGAGTGTACTCCAGTTGCAGTGACCAAAAATGTGCCAACACCTTCTGACACCTTGGCACCAGAGACAATGAAGGGATCCATTTTCTTGAGATCTTGGTGCTGCTCGATAGCTCGATAAACGTCCTCGCCAGGGGTCTTTCGAAGAACATCGGATTCACCAGTAGCCGAAGATTCATCACATTTCACCCCGTGGCCATCGATTAAGATGCCATCGACGGGGACTAAATCTCCGGGCTCCATATACATCACATCGCCAACAAGGATATCATGAATAGAAATCTCCACGGTTTTTCCAGACCGCATCAGTTTGATGAGTCGATTCTCTTTCTTCTTATTGAGCTTTGCGAACTGTCGTTCTTTTTGCCAATCATTAGAGGCGCCAACGGTCACAACAATGATAATGGCGATCAAGATAGCGAGACCTTCCACCCATTCCACACCCGGCTCATCTGGATCAGCGGGATGGAGAGATTGGGGGATACCAACAGCAAGGGAGACAATGGCAGCAATCGTCAGCAGGATCAATACCTTGTCATTGAAAGCAATCCAGGCCAGTTCCCATATCGTTTTTAACTTTCTCTCCGGAAGCTTGTTATTCCCAAAGACTCGCTTTCGATCTACAAATTCCTCATTCGCATCGGTAGAAGTCTTTACATCTGGAGGCGACGTAGGTGGCGGTCCAACTGGTGAGGCTGTTTTAGGTAGGGAGCCTGAGCCAACGACATCTTCAAATCCGACAGCTCCATCCAGAACAGTCTCATCCGTACTCAGGCCACTATGGATATCAGTCCTCAAGCCCTTCTCAAGGCCCCGCAGTCCACCCAAGGCTCGGAACGCAGAAAAGCTCTTTGGGTTAAGAAGCTTGTTAAGCTGCCCAGGGGAAAATGCAAAGCGATTATTTTCGACTTCAAACTCGGCTTCGCGACCGGGGTCCGGTGTGAGTGCATCCTCGTCATCGGTATTGGTATATTTCGTCAGGTCGGACTGAGAATGCGAATGATGAGATTGGCTTGGAACGTAGGTATCGCCTCCGTAGATGCTGGAAGTCTGGCTGGTGTCTTCTGATTCAAGGGAATTGCCTCGTGAGCGGGTCCCTGGAACAGACAAAAAATTGGAATGTGACTCGGGTTGCTTAGTCTTAGGGGATGATATGTTGTGAGGCGATGTGGGCCGATTTTCGTTGTCTCGATCTCGGCCTTCCGAGGATGCTATGGACCTGTAATCTGTCGGAGATATAGCACCATCGTAACCTGCCGACCTGGCACTGGGAGATTCTCCGTTATCGGTGAAGTTATTATTATTAAAATTAAGATTATCTGTGGAAGATTGTTCGGGCGCCGAAAGAACCTGGACAGGCGGTTGATCGGAATTTGGCGAGTTCACCGCGGAGGTATCAATGGTAATAGTCGGAGCTCGCTCTCTCCGCAATGGAGTCGTGGGTGATTGCATATGGTCATCGTCCTCTCTAGTGCCGGACATTTTGAAGGATCAAATATCGAACCGAACGCGATTTCACGCGAGCGGTAATTTCACAGTCAACGGTGTTGGCATTGATTGAGGGGGGGGGGAAGGGAAGGGAGATAGCGTGTCGTTCTTTTCGCAAGTATTAGTAGTCGAATTGGAATTGTCGAAGGAGGTGTTTTCGTGCACAACAGCTGTTCCCATACACCGTATGACAAGTTGACCAGGGGGAAAATGAGGAGAAGTAGAAGTTGATTCAAGGAGAGAGTGAAATCGTATGCAAGCAGCGCCACACAGATCGCAAGATTGGCAGCAATTGAGCAGACCAGACCCCTTTGCATCTGCAGATCCACTTGAGTCTCGATTTGTTTTTCCCTTCTCCTATGAAACCCGCTTTGGGGTAGAGTTCCACCCTGCACAGCCCCAGTGGATATTGCGGTGTTGCGTTCGACTTGTCACCTCCCGACGCGGCCTCGAGCGAAAACACAGACTAGACACCGCTTGTATTTAGAGTGAAAAAATTAAGAGCAAAAAAAAAAAAAGGTTTGATGGAGAAGTAGCGGACACAGACACATACACACACCTCCACCAGAGTGATGTGGCAAGTCGGACAACAAAGCCCAACTGTTCACGGCCTCAAATTCCTCGAGTGTTTTTGCACTGCCTCGCCTGCCAAGCCGCGCCGGGACTTCAGGAAAGCAAAAGGGAGGCGAATAGGGGCCGAGCAATAACAGACACAATTATTTGGCGCCGCTGGGGACCGTTAAGTGGAGATGACGTCTCTAATACTTTATGTGCGGTGGCTCATGACATCGAACATTCGCTTGTGGTGAAGTGTAGCTGTAGTGATGAGTTGCTAGAGTGGAGTATTGTATTGTCGCATGTAGTACTGTATGTACTGGTGAGATAATGGAAGATGTAGGGCACCAGCACTTTTCTGCTTGGGCTTCAATTTTGAATGCCCAGAAATGCACTTCCCTGTCAAAAGTTTAAATTAAGCCTTTTTTGAGGAGAAGATCATTCAAAGAATGAAGAAATGAGGAGTCAAGGGGGAGTGAGGGGGAAAGAAAGCAGAAAGACAAGAGGGAAACCGGGAAGAAGTCGATGACATGTTTGACTTTCCCTTCAACTACTGTACATACAATACAATATGATCTAGTTAACTACAGCATGTACATACTACGTCGATCATCGATACAGTATAACACCACAACCATAACACGATACGAAATGGAACTTGATTTGGTAGTCCGGGCTTTGAAGCAAGAGCCTCCTATCACATTCGAAGAAGCGTTTTCTTGCACCCAATTTGTTTTCCAGTGTGTCACCTCCAATCACAGGAATGTGGCTATGCTGTCGCCCCTCGGAGAAAACTTGCATAAAGAACATCATCTAACAAACTACAAATCACGAAAGGCATTAGCTAAGTAGCTCCTGGTCTTGCAGATACTACCGGGCCGATGCTTTAGTTTGGTTGGCAGTTTAACTTGGCGTGTTAGCTGTCTACATACAGTATGTAGCTGCTAATCGCACTTCGTCCATAAATACTGTAGTGAGTCCTAGTACAGTAATTGTTATCCACACCTTATGATGTGGTCTATCTCCATATTTTCAGATATGAGGAGCTAGTATATAAATTTCCTGAAATTTCTCCTAGTTGTTAGTCGTGACATACTAGGATGAGTCGGGTATAGAAGCCTTTTTGAGACGGAATTTCCTCTCTTGGCATCATCTACTTTGTATGTACATAGTACCGCTCCATAGGTAGGACTTCATTTCCAAGAACATCCCCGGATCTATTATCTCGAACTACCAATAGGTAGTATCTATGCTCTTGGATAGCCTTTCGGAGTATCCCAAGGTTGCCACTACACTACCGCCGCCTGTGAAGCTGAAATTACTTTGATTGATATAGCCTATACTCCTAAGCCGCTGCCCCATCTTGTCGTGAATATATACTATATATTTCTTATAGTATTAGAGTGCAGTTCCCCCGTACTTCCACTAATATACCACATATGACATCGCTTGTTACTAACAAGTAATATTTGTAGCCACTGTATATTTCGATGGGATCTTTCCCAGCTATAGCATTGTCACGTCTTGCACAATACACCCATCGTGTGTTTTCAAACAGTGCATTCTCTACCATAGTTATAGAGATATATGAATATTGTATTGCCGTGAGAGTCAAAAATATCCTAGAAAGAATCTTGAAAGAAATTGGGAGTCCTCAAAACAATACAATGCTATAGTATATTGCCTGTCTAAGAAACAAGATGCTGGTATGGCCACCTCTTACCTGTTTACCTGTCATGGATAGATACCTAGTTATCTATCTAGTTGGATAGGTATCCAACTGGATTGATTCTTCCACCCCCGCAACCATCCATCCAATTCCACTCTACATTAACAACACAATTCTCTAATATGACTGACCCCATCAAGGAATACGGCTTCACAGCCGTCCCAGCTTCAGCCTCTACACTACTCACCTCAACCCCATCCTATCCCAAACCAAACACTACACCCACCTTCATCTCCATCACCGAAACCCCCATCCCATCCACTCCCCTCGCCCAACGCATCAATATCTACGCCCGCACCAACCTTCCAGAACCAACATACAACCACTCTCTCCGCGTCTACCATTTCGGTCTAGCCATCAAAAAATACCGCTTCCACTCCTCCGACTGGGACTTCACCGATGAAACCTATTTCCTTGCCTGTCTCCTCCATGACATCGGGACCACAGACGAGAATCTCTCGCGGACCCACCTAAGCTTCGAGTTCTATGGCGGGTTCTTAGCCCTCGACATCCTGCAGGGCAGGTCAGAGACACAGTCTGATTCTGATGCTGTCTCGACGCGAGAACAAGCGGAGAGTGTGGCAGAGGCTATCATCCGTCATCAGGACTTGTGCTCTGTTGGTAAAATCACCGCAGTGGGACAATTGTTGCAGCTTGCGACGATCTTCGGTACGTTTTGCAGCGATCGGCATTGAAATTGATCTACTGTACAGTACAGAACGGAGTTGGACGGAGTTGGACGGAGTAAATGTGCTTTGAACTAACTTTTGCTTTCTCTTTTCCTTTCGACGGGTGGAGGCTAATGCATAATATGTATAATGTATAGATAATACTGGGGCATACGCCGATCTCGTCCACCCAGCCACCATCAAAGAAGTGTGTGCGCATTTCCCACGCCATCATTGGAGCCAATGCTTTGCTGCTACGATTAATCGCGAAAATGGCTTGAAACCCTGGGCTCATACGACGACATTGGGCGAGGAGGACTTTCCGGCGAAGGTTCTGGGAAATAAGCTCATGGATCCGTACGAGTAAGACTCTCCAGGATGACGCTGTTTTATGAGATAGGTGCTTTGTTTTGCTTTCGATTCATTCTACGGAGTAAGGGCGTGCGGGTTTGTCATCTCTAATATTGTGGTGAGAAATGGAAAATGGAATCGAATCGCAGAATGTCCTGTTACTTATTGTGATAGTGTTCAATGTTGTGATGATCGAATTCGATGTTAGTGTGAAACAACGAACGAGCTAATAATTGAGAACTGCAGAATTGATAATAGATTGACATTGCTTGAAAACAGAAAAAGGCGCAAGGTTCCGGTGCAAGGTAATTGTGCATTGTAGATCCATCTCATTGCCATGGTTTGTAATTTTGAACAAGCAAATCTTCGCCCTCATATCCGATATTCCATGTAGTTTGTATTGTTATCCCTTGTCCTCCTCCACATGCTAATTTACATACACAATTCAACTTGATCGCATTACATAGCCTCCTCACCCAGAATCACCTCGCTTGCGGCAACATAGCAGCGTCGTCACCCTCCGGAACACTGACTCTCCACACTCCGAGAGTTTGGCCACTTTCTTGAACGGCATCATTTTTCGGATCTGTAATGACCATGGCTTTACCTGCCAAGGCCAATGCATCCACTAATTCAGCCATGCGCTGCGCCTCGGTGAAGCTGTTCGTCAAGTGCGGGTTCTTCGCCACTAAAGTAGCCACCACCATGCACTGCGTAAGCAGTTCTGACTGCTCAAGGGTGTTGCTGGCGTAGTACAAAGCGTTGTGATAGTCGAGAATCAATTCGGGGAGATAAGTGCGACGAATATGCGCGTAATCTTGTTCCTCCTCGGCTGTAAAATACTAGTTAGTTTTTTTTCGCTGGCTCATTTTATTGTTTGTTTGGCAACTCATAGGAGACACTCACAGTTCTCGGCTTTACCAGGCCAGTCGGGTACTTCTACCATTTGACCGACACTTTGCTCCATGAAACCAAGATGGTCGGCTAGTTCGGTGAAGAGATCCTTGACAGTACCCGAATCTCGTCGTCGTTTGGTTCTGGTTCAAGTCAGCTCGAGTCATCAAACAAAACATAGTGAGGTAAATACATACTTAGAAATCTGATCGTAGAGAATTGCAAAGTTCTCCAAGCTGTCAAACCCAAGAGCAAGGCTCTCAAAGTTCAACATGAGAGCACACTGTTGATTGGCATTGGCGGGGTTGTTGACAGCCAGGCCATTGCTACCAGACAAACTGCGGCGATGGGCGCTCTTCTTGGACTTAGAAGGGCTAGTTGGCGCACTCTTCTCTGCGATAAATTGATCGACATCCAGAGCAGGGAATTCAAGAATATCGAATCCAAATGTCTCCTGGGAAATCTCTGGCAAAGGCATGCGATGACTGAGTTCTCGAGCAGCGGCTAATTTGCCAGCGACGAAGAATTTACGGTAGAGCCATCCTCCAAGTCGGCAAATTCTGGCCCATTGGCCGCCCACGTAGCGGAGCCACTCGAGGCTACGGATCATGTTCTCGTCTTCGTCCGATATGGTTGTTCCAATCAAGTCCTTCTTAGGTGGAACGAGTAATCGCGAGCCATCTGGCCGGCTTACCACCCTAGAATAGCCAGTGAGACCAGGCGATTGTTCAATCGAAGAGACACCGGTGCTTAAAGATGACCACTGAACGTCCAACACGGCATTGATGTCAATTCCATGCTTCTGAGTAAGACGGACCTGGTCCTTCCTCTCCTTGGGGTTCACAATATCGATCAAAATCTTCGAGAAGACACTGTGGCACATATCGGTTGGCAGTAGAGATGCATATAATGGGATGAGGTCAAAAAGACATCTGGCTTCCAGATTGGCAATGAATCCGGCCACGACGACGGATGCCGTCTCAACATTATCTGGGCGAGTATATCCGATGGAGCGGGCCACGAGGTAAACGTGAGTCGCAATCTTAACTGCCTCTTCATCTTCAGCGGCAATGAGATACGCATCCTCAACTTGTGAGCGTGGGATGTCTGGAATGATAGAAGATTGACCGTGTAGATTGATACCGACTTGGGAGACTGCCTGGGCCAGGGCGGAGAAGAACGAATCATAGCCCTTGCTAATGATTGCCGCTTGAAGATTGCGGAATGGGTTGCGTGCCTCACTGCCAACCCGCTCGTTGCCTCGCAGATACTGGAAGTATTTTTGGAGCTCAGCATGCCCAGCTGGGTCGGGTTTAAAGACAACCACAGCATTGGGAGAATGGCTCAGCTTGTGCTGGAATTGTTTGCAAAATCCCCGATAGCGCGAGAGAACGACGCGATTGAAATACACATAGAGGTAATCATCCCAGCTACTGCATACTTTGACGGCGGAGTCACTCTCACCACAAAGCAAGCCATAGACAGCACGCTCAAAAGCACCTGCGTTAGTGTTTTTCGCTAAGGCAGAACAGGCTGCGCGCCATGAATCCTGCGCACGACTGTTCATGAGACGAGTCATCCCATCATCGACAGGAGTCCGGGTTTTGGGTGCCTTTGCATCGACACTAGATCCGCACAAACTAACCGCTCTCCAGTTTTCAAGGCGGCTCTGCGCCCATTCACGAATCTTAGTCCAATCCTCGCCCTGTCGAAGCATTTTCCAGCACGTCATCCATGTAGCCCGCTCAAAGAACTCGTCCTGGGCCTGCAGGCTGTGCTTTTGTCGAAGAAGCGCGTCGGGGTCGAGCTGTGTAACCAGGGGCTTTTGATCATCGGTCTTCAGCATCGCGTGTGCCGTATCATTAGGCTCCAATGGTTGGGGCCAAGCGCGCAATCGCTTGTGTCCTTTGATTGCTTCTTTCGTAAACAGCCATCCGTGGGCCCATAATCCCTGGCCTCGATCTGCCTGTGCCTCCATATCGGTGATTAAAAATTCGAGCTCATTGTCCCCCGTTTTGGAGGTCTCCTCAAGCCATCTCATAGCCACAACGCATTCAAGGGCATACTGATCGGCATTGAGGAATTGCTCCCAGATTTCACGATCAGACGAGTAGCGGTGGAGATTCTGGAAAGCTGTTTCGCGTCCTTCTTTGTAGCTGGCGCGACTCGCCGGGTCGTCGATACTGATCAAATTCAGAAGTAGGCGCCAAGTGTCGAGTTCAAGCTGCAGCCGGCGCAATTCTTCATCCGCCTTAGGGTCGTCTGTTCCACTGGAACGGAAGTTCTTCGCCCGTTTGAGCTTCTGTTGCTTTTCAGTCTCTTGGATGGCATTTTTCGTAAGCTTCTGGTATCTGTCTACCAGGTCGTATGCGGCTTGTATATTCTGGAATTCATCTGTAGAGTTCTTCTGCTTGAATTGATCAAGCTCTTTAGCGAATGCCTCGATCTGCTTTGTGACGCGGTCGGCGGTGCGACGAAGGGGGTCGAATGCTTCCTGGGCGCCGGCGGCCGTAAACAGCTGAGGAGAACCTAAATGATCAGTCAGTCATGGACACATTCGATTAATGGAAGGTTTACGAACCATTCAGCTTGCTGGAAACACCCATCATAGACTTCAGACTGGGCTCTAGCACAGGAAATGCGGATCCATTATCCGTCGCTCCATCGCCGTAGAAGCGATCCGTCTCACCCATTTCCTCATCTTCGTCGAGGCTCTCTCCATTTTCAATCCCATCCTCTTCTTCTAGTTCTTCCTCGTCTTCATAGACCTCTTCATCTTCCATGGGCTCATCTTCCTCATCCTCGTCAATGCTGATGATTTCTGGCTCCTTGGGTAATACTTGAGCGGCCTGAGGGAGCAATCCAGGTTAGTTGAGGGCCAATCCATCAAATCAAGGAATAGAAGAAAACACAAACCTGCGATCGCAGAGTTGGCCCATTTGAAGCCGCTGTTCTCGCGGACCTAGTAAGCGGCGCCATGGCGAACAAAGGCCAGTGGAGAGAGTTGATGCAAGAGAGAAATAATGTTTGTCTCTTTTGGTTTTGGGCGCGCGTTGGTTGCTTCGGCCCAAAGTGGTTAGTGCCAGTCGGCACGGGACCGCGCGGTATTTAAACAAATCCACTGCTCGATTTTTTCTTTTCTTTTCCTCAAATGTCATATAGGCTTTCATTAGAGTCTCGGAACGAAAGCTCAATTTTCGTTCAGGCCCATGAGGTCTCTCAGCGTGCTCAAGATTGTCTTAGAGTGATCTCGCAGTCCCTCAACTAGTCTCGTTCTCTCTCACATGGGAGCTTAGTCTGCAAAGGGGCTGCGACATGCCATTCTGGAATTCTCTATATTGTGTTTGCTATATCTCCTACATAATTCCGGCCTCTCCAGGGTTTTATCACTTCTGGTTTTGTTCCTCCGCTGCTTGAGCTCGCTGCTTCATCTTGAGCCGCAATAGTTCGGGCTTGGGGCAGCTCACGACCGATGCCTGATCCCCATTCTTTTGGTAAAAGGCATTGCAACACTCGTAGAGGGCGTCGATCTGCGCCTGGCATTTCTCCTCCTTGTAAGAATTCTTGGACAGGCAATCTGGCTCATGTTAGTCTCCGTCACTCCTAAATTGATCATGGCTGTGAGCTCCAGAGCTACATACTTTGAATTGCACACTGAGGAGAAAATTAGCAATATGCTCTGAACGGGGAATGTTAAAGCTGGGTTGGGGGAGAACATACAGCACGCGGGTGACAAGGTGTCTCGTGGGACAAGTCTTGTTGGAGGTTGCCCTGATAATTCAAAAGTCAATTCAGATAAATATTTTTCATGATGTGAAATCTTTCGTACCATATTGTGTATTATGAATTCACTTTTCTGTTTCCAAACTTGCTTTATAAACAGCAAACCATATGATTAAAAGAGAGAATCACATAGAACTTGTGTTTGCGATAGGATGTGACGCAAAATTATATTCTCCGCCTTCCTAATGTAGATTAAAAGTCGCCGCCATTCTGCCGTCGATTCTCGATCTCTCTCCTCACCTCACTCACTCCCACTTCTCCTCCCACTCTCACTGTCTGTTCTGCGAAATATCATCGCGCATTTACTTGGTTGGTCTTCCGGTATAACGTGATTTCTTTTGATATCTTACGCGAATTACTAACTTTCTACCCCAGTCTTCACATAGTTCTACAGGACCACCAACCCACCTTAAACGAACGTGTAAGCGCCCTATGATCACTCTGCCATTTCTTATCTCTCGCTCTGACACCTAGGGTCTCAACAGTATTAGATATCATCATGGCTGCAGAGGAAGGCGCTGCACCAGTAGAACACCTGAACATCAAGGTTACCGACAACAATAATGAAGTCTTCTTCAAGATCAAGCGCTCGACCCAGCTCAAGAAGTTGATGGATGCCTTTTGCGAGCGACAAGGAAAGCAGATGTCCACAGTCAGATTCTTGTTTGACGGTACTCGCGTACGCCCTGAAGACACCCCGGACACTGTATGTAGCCATCCCAACGAGATTTGAAGAGTATATACTCACTAACATCTTACAGCTTGAGATGGCCGATGGAGATACACTGGAAGTTCACCAAGAGCAGATTGGTGGTGGGAATTGACCATTGTCTTAAATGATAGGAGTTGGATGTTGCGGCTATTCCGGGCATCATAATCTCGCACATGGACCTGCTGCCGTGCAAAATCATGCGCGTCATTAGGGCTCCTTGCGAAAATCCGTGTTTCACTTGGTGTTCTTACGATTAAACGAATTTACAGAAATGGAAGGGCGATCGTGCGATTCTACATGTCTCCTGGATAGTAACGACCTCTAAAAAGAATAGAAATCTTTGCCTCCGAAATTCGCCCCACTGTGAAGTTACCATCGTTACAGGGTGCAGCGATTAATAAATAACCGAGCTGTTTCAAAATTCGACCTGATTATATAGAATAGGTAAATGATGGTTACAAAATATCCCAGACAGTCATCTTCATCCGACGAAAACAATTGGGCAATATTCCAAGCACGCCCTTGTCTCATCGACAGAAAATATTGCCAGACAAAACAATATTGGGACAACATATATACAATCAAAAAAACATATATGACAGACGAGCGGCCAATCGATTAGCCCATGTAAGAGCTAATCAGTCCATACCGCAGCCTTTGCGCGTTCCTCTTCCTTTTTGGCATTGGCCTGCTCCTCACGCTCCCTGTTCCGCCTCTTGATCTCCTGCTCTTTAATAGAGCGGTCGTAAGCACGCTGTTCCTCTGTACGTTTCGGTGCCCGAATTCCCAGAGCTCCCGCAATCATCCGGCCAGCAACGGCCGTTTGCTTCTCTGGCCGACGATTGGGATCACGTTGCCCCGCAGCGGGGGAGCTTGAGCGTTCTGTGGCTGCCCAGGGATTGGATGTTTGTGGTGAGATAGGCGTAGGCGGAGGGTCTAGGGGTCCCTCTGCACTCAGCGTGGGAGAGAGACCTGAAGGAGACGGTGCAGCATCTCCTTGTGGGGTAGGCTCATCGTCGGAGGTGGCTTCGTCTTCCCAGGAGTCTGCAACTGGTTTCTTTGCGGGCTTCCAGGGCTTCGAGGTTGAAGTAGGAGCAGGGCTAGAGGTTATTTTCGCTGCAGGACGCGGAATATCCTGCACTGGTCCTTTTTCGCCAATGGATAGATCTCGCAGGGTAGTTTCAAGCTCGGCTCCCGGGTCAGACATGGCACAAATAGTTTTCTGGGCCCACGGACGAACGAGCAAATATCGAATATGAAGTATGAACGAGTGAAATATGCCCAAATGACTATATCAGGAGAGCATAGAAGATTCACAGAGGGGAGAAAGAGAGTCTAAAGAGGTAGATCACAGGTAATGGCGTCAGAGCACTAACGCAACCCTGGTCGATCGTGGGGAAGCGGGCGGGCTAGACCGGATCTGGTGTCACCCGAGGTGTGGACAGCAGACGGTCACACATGTCAACATCTACATGCAGTAACTAACTATATGATGGATTCCATGATCGCCATGCTTCGGCTAATGAGCTGATGGAATTTGTTACAGTATAATATAAGGCTGCTGAACATACTCATTGTGAACAAATCACATGCATAGCGGTTGTAGAAACGCCAGCCTAGCAGTCAAACACGGTCCATGGATGGACCGTGTTTCAGGATACTGAGGGGCAGCCATACTCATAGACACTTCTAAAGTTAAATGTTTGAGGAGGGAATCATTGAAGCGATTTTTGGTTAAATGAGGTTTCTTAAAATATTTTGGGTATCTGTCAACGCATGTAATAAAACAAGAAATGGAATAATATATCATTCATCATGAATGATTCATGATGCTGAAGGTCGAACAAAAAGAAAGGAAAGGTAAAAGAGAGATAATAACAGACAGGAATAGGCCACCGAAAAGGGTATTAATGTATTAAGGAATGTTCATTCGAGATGCCAATAGCCAAAAGGATTAGACCTTGGTTTCAATGGCATGCTCTCCCGTGGGAGTCACAGTGCGTTTAGAGCCGGTCTCGCTGCTTTCAACACCGGTGATAATGTCACGACGAACCTCGACATAGTCGTAGGCGAACTCACCAATCTCAGCATCGTCGATACCCATAATCTCATCTTCCTCAGGAGCACGTAGGCTCAATCCAGGAATGAGGTTGAGAATGAACAGGATGATGCAAGTGCCGAAAAAGGAGTAGGCCATACCGGAGACAGAGTCGGCAAGCTGGTAGCCCAGCTGGATATAGTTATGGTTGATCCAGCCACCATCAATCTCGGTTGCGCCGTCCAGATGAGCAATGTAGTCGGCGGCAAAGAGACCGGTGAGAAGGTTTCCAACGATACCGCCAATTCCGTGCACGGCGAAGATATCAAGGGCATCATCAACACGAAGCAGGAACTTCAGCTTAGTGGCATAGTTGCAAGCAATGGCACCAACGATACCGAAGATGACTGAAGCCCAGGGGGTGACGAACCCTGATCCAGGAGTGATGGCAACCAGACCAGCGATGACACCCGAACAGAAACCAACGGTCGACCACTTGCGTTCCAGACGATAATCCATCAGGCACCAAGTGACACCACCAACTGAAGCTGCCAGGTTGGTGACAACGGCCGCCATAGCGGCACGAAGGTTGGCCGACAGAGCAGAGCCAGCATTGAAACCAAACCAACCCACCCAGAGGAAGACCGTACCAATGACGACATGGGTAACATTGTGAGGGCGGTAGTTCAGCTCATGAGTGCCATGACCACGGCGCTTGCCCAGCATCAGGGAGTATGCCAGAGCAGCGGATCCCGATGCAATGTGAACAGGAGTACCACCGGCGAAGTCTAATCCACCAAGGTTGTAGACCCAGCCTGCAGGGTTCCAAGTCCAGCATGCGATAGGATCGTAGATGATAGTCGTCCAGATGAACATGAAAACAATGCACGGAAGCATACGACCGCGCTCGGCAATGGCACCAACGGCAAGGGCAACACTTTAAAGTCACTGGTGTTAGTATTCTGGCTAGATGGATATCTTGATTGGCGCACTCACGTAATACAAGCGAACATGCCCTGGAAGATAGCGAAGAGAATGTCGGGAACGGCATCACCTCCGACAGATGGCTGAGCCAGAACATCTTTCATGCCAAAGTTCGAGAGATCGCCAATATACTTTCCAGCGGAATGAGAGAAGGCAAGAGAATATCCCCAGAAGAACCACTGAAACGATACCACACCAACGGACATGATTGATAGCCAAATCAAAGACAGTGCAGACTTCCGACGAGCCAGACCCGAATAGAAGAAACTATTTTGTAGTGACTGTCAGTGGTTATTGGGACAAGGAACACCGCGATCAAGTTGTAGTACATACCCAACACCCGGAATCATGAGCAGCACTAGGGCCGACGACATGATAACCCATGAGATATCACCGGCCTTGTGAAACAGAGTCAGCTTTGAAAGTTCTTGTCGAAGCGTTTGTTTATGTAGCTTACATTATAGTAGATGTTGAGGTCATCGTGAAGTGAGTCACCACCAGTGGCAATGGTCCCGTTGTACTCAACAGACATGGCTGAGGTCTGGCGAGATAGCCAATTATCCTAGATAAACGAAGCTAGAACAGGCCCAAATGGGTTGATGGGAGTAATGAACCCTGGCAGACAAGTCCAGGGTAGTTAAGTGGCTGAGCTTGGAGGTTGACAGAGAAGAAAGAAGCAATGGATAAACTAAGCCCGGGAGTCAAGGCTAGAAAAAGGAGAAGAAGAAGCTGATCTATCAATTACTGCAGGGACATTGTCCGATAATTAAATAGCGACGCAATATCCCGGACATCAAGACGGAGAGTCTCCACTGGGCACGCTAGAAGGGTATCAGAATCACCAATCCTAGCTTCAGATAGTGGGAACCAAAAGATGATGGTCATGGTAATTTCTACTATGATTTATTCAATCTGACTGATATCTGGAGCCAAGCCCGGCCATTTCAGCCATTGTCATGGATAAGAACGGATTTGGGGGCGTTTCCAGACAGAATGGGACCCATGCGCCGGGGAATTACGGGTCTACCATGGCGGGTCTATCAAAGAGGCTCAACATGGAACACTTTCCACGGAAAATCGTAAGTATTAGTATAATGGAGAAATTAAATATATACCAGTAGAACTATTATCTATCTCAGTGCTTCTTAAGCTACATCTATGTAACTGTGCACCATGGTGTATCTAGCTGGCGAAACACATGCCTGAGGATGTATTAGTTTAGGACAGGCATGATAAGCAGGGGCAATGGTACTCGGAAAGTGTAGACGACATCTTGACACGCAGACAAATAATAGAAATAAGAAAAATAAACCATTCTCCGCGTAATCAAACTTCGATACTGTTTGAGTAGTTGGAGATTCGACTGTCACTGGTTGTAGATATGAGGTTGGCGCCCAGCCAATCAGCTGGCGGCATACCTTATCTGGGCCAGAAAAGAACCGTGCTAGCCTCTTCGGGACAATTGTAATATCACACTCTTTTGGAAGAGTTCCTATATGATTTGGCAGTACTCTGTACCGGAGCAAAAGGAAAGACACTCATCGTAATTTTCTGCTTCCATTGCAATTCACGGGATTCAGATTGGGTACAAATATAGTGCTGGACTCCGTAGTGCTATCTATAGTGCAGTGTCAGTCCAGAGAAGCTCTTATCTATTAAAAAGAACAAGCAACCAATCAGCATCGCCCTAGTGAACTCTATGTCCTCTTGCTCAGCTTATCATCTGGCTCCCTTTATGCCATCCCAAGGGGCTAGGCATTCTCTTCGTCTCCTAGTGAGTCTTATAGTGTATTTCTGCGCTTGTTAAAATGACCTCGCCACTCGAGGCACATTTCATCCAGCACGCGTCTCTGGAGATTCGTGTTCAGCACCACACACGTACATGGATAAATCTTGAAGATATATCGCCCCAAAAGCTCAAGAGCCATTTCGAGAAAGCAAGAAAATCCAGTAATTCAATATCACTGCCCCCTCGCGCCTTGATCGTTTAGTTTCGTATTGATGAAGCGAAGTACTGCAAGCAGGAGCGGGTGTTTTTCTCTGGGGCAACGGGTCCACTGCAGGTACCGTGCAACTACAATTTAATAGTAACAATGAAGAACGCATGGGGTGACAACCTAAAGAAGTCTCCCTACCACGCGGCTCGGAAGATGCCATCTACATACCTAGAGGTAGCCCAGATAAGTATTGGAGTCCTAATTGGGCGGCGATTTACGAGAGGCTGCTTTTGTGTATCAAAAATATTCTTGGCATCTGCCCTATGAATGACTACTCTAATGCCATACTAGTTCTCTCAAGGAGGTTGACGTCAAGATGCAGTGGCATTCGATCTATGTTTACGCTATTGATTTATCTGTTAGCTTGCTATCTGTCAGCAGTGAACTTTTTTCTCATAACTATCGTAGGGGACTTACGCGTTACTAACAAGATGGAAACATATCAATATCCGACCCTCCACAGATAAGATATAAGTCAGAAGAGTAGTATTCCTCTATACTTTTACCATGTTCTGAGCAAAAGAAGAAAAAATAGCATCCCTAGGGATAGTCGAGTTACTGTATACGTTTACGTATACTAAGTGTACTACAGTATTGATCTGTGCGGCGACGGATCACGATGGTTCTTGGCTCCACTGATCGACATATCTTCAGATCTAGTCAGGATCTCAATGGGATTTTGGACAATAAATCAACAAGAGCTGCAGGATTGCTCGACTAGCACTTCTTGCAGGGCTCTAGCTAACCAGGGCGTTGCTTATCAAGCTTGATGATGTCTTAATGGTCAGATCTGTAGGCGGAGAAGTTACTTAGTAGACCCCTCTAACACAATTATGAGTACATTTTGTGGTACTGCTCAAATAGCGATCATTGCCCCCAAACATCCCAGTCTGAATGCTACTATATTATATCTGGTCATTAGATTAACATCTGTACTGGTGATATTCACATGTTTGGGGCACCTTGGGGTGGTCGTTCTAGTTGGATTTGGATTGGGAGTCTTGCCGTCTCTTCAAAAGTTTAGCTTATTCAAAACAGAAAATCGCATTTCGTGGGAAATCATCACTTTTGAACGATCAATTTAGAGCGTGCTGTCGCCTATACACTGAACACTCGTGACCCGCACTACCAGTTGCACTCAGTACATTTTTACCATTTTATCTGGCCGAATAATGGAAAATAGGCAACAGGATGTCAGCACTCATCCTTTGGGGGCATTTATCATAGAATTAATAGTCTTAGTTAGTCCGTATATAATAGGTACTATATATCAGCAGGTACTGGTAGAGCCCCAGGGCGTATCGCCTCTTCAAGAGTGACAAGCTACCTTGCATAAGTATGCATCTCTATCTCCGAGTACCTAATTGAACTATAGTTGTGCACCCATTTGTAAAAGAGCGCTTTTAACAGCACAAGTGATACAATCACTCTGATTGAGTAGTAGGAGTACTCAATGCAAATGCTAACTATTGACAGGTATATCCTGTTGCCTGCACGATCGGTCATACTAATAACACATCGTGTCGGTCTGTGATATACATACACGCAACTCCTCCGCCTTGACAACGTGATCATCACCCATGACCAGGTACAGGGATATAAATTAATATAGAAAACGATGCGGACTCGCTGCCACATACCTCACTGAAACTTGTGCTCAGATGGTATTTCAACTAAAAAAGGTAAGATTGAAAGACGATCCCACAAGACCAGCTGAAGCTGCCCGAAACTTGTCCGCCGGCAGTAAATCCTATTGGATGCGCCACCCACCACCGCCACAGTCTCCTATCATTTCCAATCACTTCCAATCACCCCATCCTGGATGCATCAACCCCATCTTGACCGTCTCGAAAGCGTGTGAGCTTCCCAAAAATTCGCCCGCCATGGAGCATCCCGACATTTCAATCCATGACTCGGATGGCTCGGGCTCATCGGACGAGTTTCCCCCCCAATATCCGATGATGGCCAACGCACCCTTTGGGGAAACATTCGATCCTCAGGTTCAGACACCGGCCACCACCATTACCTCCTCCCCTCCATCTCACCCCTCGAGCCTGCCCTCATGGTCAAGCACGCCGACCGTTCGGGCACGTGGGGCTAGTATTGGAGCTTCCAACGCGCTCGAAACCCCAGACCCTGTTGCGATGCCTGATCTGCGAACGCAACGTCCCTCTGCACCTGCAAGAACCCCCTCCAATACATATGCCCCTCAACGGCGTCCACCACAGTTTATCAGCCTTCAGAACGATCGTCAACGATCTTCATCTGCCAAAAGAGGGCCTCGACGCGACCCGAACGCGCAATATCGCGCTCAAGAAAAGGCCTATGTTCAAGGAATTCGGGCCAATCCACAAGCCTGGTACCACCACTTCAGCGACGCACAATCTCCCAACGTCATGGTTGGCGACGCCGACTTAGAAGACCCCTCTCCTTCTTCCGAGGCTCCTTATGAAGATGACCCTTACGATCCCGATACCCAACTTTTCCTCCCCGATGACAACCTACCGAGTATGGAGGAACTCAAGAACCCAAAGAACCAGGAACGACTTGAATGGCACTCCATGTTAGCATCAGTGTTAAAAGGTGATGTGGTGCGGCAAGAGAAACAGCGACTCATTGGCTCTACGGAGTCTCAAAGATCTGCGGCTCTGAGCCATGCCTTGTGGCTCGGCGTGAAAGCGAGAACATGTGGTCGAAGCATCCCTCTCCAACGAAAAATAGTCGAAGAATCTCGTGCTCACCTTGGTCCACTTGTTGAAGATATCATCAACTTTCAAATCAAAGGTGAAGCAGAAATTGGCAAGCCACCCCGACAACAAGTCGAGGATGTTGTGGAGAAAATCGAGAAGTGTGAGATTCTATACTCGACTTCTAAGGAAATGGAAAATGCGAATCCTCGTGCTGCTTCAGAGGAGTTTTATTCCAGCCGCGCGGCAATTTTTGCCTGGCATAACATAACCGCTCTGATTAACACTCAACTTGCTGTTTTGCAAAGCTGGGTGGGAAATGACGCTCTCGATTTCAGTGCTTCTCGAGTCCAATCTCAAAAGAACTTGTCCGATGATTCATCTTTTCTAGATCGTATCATGAAGGAAGACGGCTTAAAGACTCTACAAGGCGAGCACAGTATGCTCAAGGGGATCGGTTCCGTCATCCAAAAGGCCAAAAGTACATTGATTGAAAATTCCGAAGCCTTTGCAGTCCGCCATCTACCACCCTACATCGAAGAACTTCTGACTTTGATCAACTTTCCGTCCCGTTTGATTCAGGAGATCATCCGTGTGCGCCTTTCTTACGCGAAGAATATGAGAGACCCCGCCCAACAGTCTCCTATCTTGGTGGACCAGATGATCTCTCAGTTTCAAATCCTAATGAAAGTGGCTGTACAAATAAAACAAACTTACTTGGCTATCTCAAGGCCTGAGCCTGGTTGGGATTTGCCACCTTGTGTTGACGAGAATTTTGATTCAGTTGTCTTGGATGCCATGAAATACTATTTTCGACTCCTGAACTGGAAGTTGAATGCCAATAAGAACACCTTTAAGGAAGCCGAAATTCTTGAACAGGAATGGGGTTACTCCTTTGAGATCGGCCGCCAGTTGGATGGCGGTGATATTGAAGTGGCCGAGCAATTTAGGTATGGATGATTTACTACGTTTTTCTATTCAGTGACTAACAAAAAATAGTGCTCTAACTGCCAAATCTCTCCAACGATTGATGATTCATTTTGAACGTGAGCTAGTACCAAGATCAAACGAGACTGTCGGGGACATGGATAAGCGATACAAGAGCATATTGGATTCAACACGTATTCGTCAACGCAAGTTGTACCGATTTTCAAGATTTCTTTGTCAGCTGTTCGAAAATGCAACCGAGTATAATTTGTCAGCCGACGTTGCATACGACTTTTTTGAGGCGCTGCTGGTATCCGACCACTTCCTGGTTACTTCACCTGGCTCCGTCGGCCAGAAAGGTGTTTATTTGATTGCGCATCATTCCTTGTGGAATCGTCCAGCCGATATCCAGGCTATCCTTGCCACGTCTTTCAGAGATGACGCCACCAGTCCAGACTCATCTCATGTCCCTTATGTGCTTGTTATCCGACCCGAGAGACCACTGGGATGGGGCGGCAAGGAAATGCATGTTGACATATTGGAGCAGCCAACCGATGTTCGACTTGGCAAACTTCGACTGGTTGTCGAGGGCATGCAAGAACGGCTCCAGAATGCCAGGATGGAGTTAGCCCAGCTCACTGGTATCCAACTAGACATGGCGATCGAGCAGCGTGCCAACCTTGCCCGCGTCAACGTGGAATTGAACAAGATCAAAAAGATCTCCTTCAAGCTGTCCATGACTATTATGGACAGTTTGGCTGTTATCAAAAGCCAATTGCGCGAGAAGACATGGGAGAATAATGACTTGGTCCAGGCTTGCTATGCATTTGCAACCGAATTTGGTAAACGTTCTTCCAACTATGTCGATGCGAACAGACGCGCTATGAACAGTGCTCGTTTGGTAGACTTATCTCTTGACTGGGTTTCGTTCATCTGCGATGAATGTGATGCTGCTGATCGAAAAACTTTCAAGTGGGCGGTAGCTGCGCTGGAATTCGCCATGGCAATTACCTCCAGTCGACACTTGCTGTCTTTAAACGAGGAGCAGTTCAGCCGTCTTAGATCCAAGGTTGCAGGCTGCATGTCTCTCTTGATATCCCATTTCGACATCATGGGTGCGCGATCATCTCTCGCAGCCCAGGCTGAAAAGCAACGCATGGAAGAACGCTCCGGCTCCCGAAAGGTTGGCCAAGGACGTGTTCTGAGTGATGAGGAAGCATCCAAAGTCATTCGTGAACAATGGCATGCCAAGGTCACTGAAATCGAAGACCGGAGAGTTGAAGAAGACGCCAAACGGCAAGCCCTCGGAAGAGTGCTGGAGGGCTCTAATGAGGCCGACCGTTATCTTACAGTCCTATCATCATCTGCTACCAACGTCACCCTCCGCTGGCAACAAGGTCAATTCATCGGCGGAGGTACATTCGGCTCTGTTTATGTCGCCATCAATTTGGATAGTAACTATTTGATGGCGGTCAAGGAGATCCGATTACAGGATCCCCAGCTGATTCCCAAGATTGCTCAGCAAATTCGCGATGAGATGGGTGTTCTGGAGGTGCTGGATCACCCGAATATCGTTTCCTACCATGGTATCGAAGTTCACCGTGACAAGGTTTATATCTTCATGGAATACTGTTCTGGTGGCTCTCTTGCCAGCTTGTTGGAGCATGGCCGTATTGAAGATGAAACAGTGATTATGGTTTATGCTCTTCAACTTCTTGAGGGTCTGGCTTATCTACACCAAGCTGGAATTGTACACCGTGACATCAAGCCTGAAAATGTCTTGCTTGACCACAATGGAATCATCAAGTACGTCGATTTTGGCGCTGCTAAGATCATCGCCCGAACAGGTCGTACCGTGGCTCCAACAGATGGTCCAGGCGGTCCTAAGGATCCCATAACCGGCAAAAATGACCAAATGCAAAACCGGGGCAAGAACCAAAAGACCACCACTGGAACCCCAATGTACATGTCCCCTGAGGTTATTCGTGGTGACACACCCAACCTCGCAGACCACCAGGGCGCCGTGGACATCTGGTCTCTCGGCTGCGTCATTCTTGAGATGGCAACTGGCCGTCGGCCATGGTCTACCCTGGATAATGAATGGGCAATCATGTACAACATCGCCCAAGGCAATCAGCCGGTACTGCCAAACAACGACCAGCTGTCTGATCAGGGTATCGATTTTCTCCGTCGTTGCTTTGAATGTGACCCTCTTAAACGGCCTACTGCAGCTGAACTTCTTCAGCATGAATGGATAGTATCTATTCGTCAACAAGTGGTGCTGGAACCTCCAACACCCGGAAGTGAAGTTAGCGGTTACAGCAGTTCCACCTCTGCTAGTCGCCAGAACTCATACACTTCTTGAACTCGCATCCATCATCTCTACTTCTCTCCCTATCATTTTTCTCAGTGCACCAATTCATGACACTTGGTCTGAAGAAACACTATTTTCATGCAAATCTCTTTTTCTCCACACTCGCTCGATCTCGACTTGACTTATACAACCTCAGACGAATCGCATGTGATACCCCCTTAATGCTACTGTTTTCATTACTTAACGTTCCCTGTCTCTCTTTATCATCTTCTATGGCTTGTTATATATACGAGTCGGGAGCTCTCATTATATTGATGTTCTGTTCGGCGTTGGAAGTGTTTTGCATTCTTTGGCTCTATAATGTGTCTCAAAATGGGACATCATCATCTTTCATGGAAACAAAAACTGAAATTAGCGCTTGAATTTACTCTAGGATTGCAATGTTATGTTGTGTTCATCAAATACTCCGAGCCAATTTAGGACATACTCTACCCGCAATCGCTTCAAGTTACTACTAGTACCTACTAGTTACCTAGTGTAGTGGGAAGTATCGGCCTGCCCACCAGTATAGGGATTATGTAAGGAAGTTGGCCTAATTTGGAAGGGAGCCTTATATACATTCATCTACATAGCATCTTTAGCAACACCCAGGGATCAATGACACGAGTTCCAGCATATTCGAAAGAGTGCCAGCAGTTAGCCCTAGTTGGGGTGTTGTTTACCCTCATCCCTCTGCCCCATTCGACCTGCACGTACCGACCGTGCTGCCTCGAGCATCCTATCCCGTTTCACTAGGAAGGTACTGGCCCTAGTTGGAGGTAGATCATCTATCTTGTTCGAGTGGCTCGCTAATTTATGTATAACCTTATACATAAATTAGCTAGCCACCCGAAACATATGATATATACATTGGAACGTATATATTATGGTAATGTCACAGATTCGGGGATGCACTAGCGTGTTGATGAGTGAATCTGTGGATGCAGATGGCCCTCCAATTAGAAATATTACGTAGGAAACTTGCAAGATAGCTGGGATTTTTATATCTGAGAAGCTGGAACTCAGATGAGCTCCAAAAAATGAGTATCACAAAAAATAGGTTCGAAAATATAGTGGTCGTTATAGTAAAGAAGTAGGTAAAAGATATAAGAAAAGGTGGAGAGAAAAGAAGATAAAAGAAAAGCGAAACTGAAAGAGAAGCTCTCTGAAACAAGGAGACCGATATCACTAGAGATGAAAAACGCCATTTCCCAGGTCCAAGTTCGTGAGGCATGAGATACAATTTGAAAACAAGAGCTGGCGAGCGTGTTTGATGCTTGACCAATGGGGTATATGAGGTATTGGAAGCTCCAAAGCCGAGATTCTGAGAGGTTGCTAAGCAGAGAAGAGTCGGAGAGTAGATTGCGGAGATGGAGGACGACGGCGGAATTTCGCGTTAGCGAAGTAGTGGAGAGGATGGAGCGGTTGGCCTGGTATGTCGGATGGCGAGAACAGAGGAAGATGGTATATAGGATTGGAGGACGGCGTCAACGCCGTATTATAAATGATAGAAATGAGCGCCAGAAACCGAGCTCGAATTTAACGGAACTCGACTACTGGCGCACATCCACGATCTTCGACATGCTTCAGTTCAAGTTGTTGGAATCTAATACACCATTAGTAAATTGGAGATTCCCATAGCTTGAAGGAAAAATAACTCACCGCTCGCTCTTCGCATGGAAGTAGACACCACTGACGGATCCTTGTATCTGGTTGAAGCAGATATAGTAGAATCCCTCGAAACTGGCGCCGGATATTGTTCGAACTCGGTGGTCTGGAACTAGGAAATATTCTTTCCATCGCATAAAAACGTGCTCATGCTGCGCAAAGTTACGAAGATTGAAGTCTGTCTTCTTCGCCTGTTTGGCGAGCGGTCTCCAAGCTGGGAATCGAGACCAGTGATGTATATCCGTCTTTTCGTTGGCACCCCATTCCTCATTGCGAGTGATGAAGCTGTGTTTGGTGCCAATCATTTCACCCTCAAAGAAAGTCGTCAAAGTAGGATGATCCTCGGTCAGGCCTAAAATAATTTGGGTTAGTAAATGCTGCATTTGCTGGAGCGCGGCATGAACTCCTCATTGTCCATTGCCCATTCCCGTATGAGAGACTGACCTTGGATACGCAGGTAGCCGCAAAGATACGACTCAGCTATGTCCACATGTTTGATCTCCACATCCACGTTATAGACTTGCTTGTCCGACATTTGAGTACCCGCGAATCTACTCCCGGAACGAAGGAACGAAGAAGTGTGGTTTGGTAATAACTAACGCGATGGTCAATTGAGAAAGTTATTTCGGATGAGAGGAGAGCGGTACGTACCCGAACATTGGAAAATTCATAACGCATCAGCGAGGGCGTCGGCATCACCGGGGATGACCGGCCATGACTGCATGACTCCGACGGGGAAACAGATCTATCACGGTCCAAATCCAAGTCTGTGCCAGCAGCCAACTTCTGCTCCACTTTCAGCGCCTCGGGCGCTAAAAGTGCATTTCCATCGTCGGACCGACTCAGCACCTCGGGCGCCGTGCCACTCGGAGGTGAGAGTAATTCATCCAAGGGATCACTGAGCGAACCAGTTGACTCCGGTGAGTCTCTCCAAGCCGAGATTCGATCAAGGTCTGGTGGACAGGTGCGCGTGGAGATCACCTCGGCGATCGAAGTTGGCTGATTGTTACTCGGAGTCGGCATTGGAGATAAACTTAAGGAATAATGATGACGGACATCGGTTCAAAACAGATCGCAACTAAGTCGGATCAAAGCGATGAAAGTAATTAGCAAGAAGGAAGAGAAGAAGAAGGAAAAGAGAGTGAGAAGTGAGAAGAAAGACAGTTACTCTTCGGGGGGAAGTGGTCCATTTGACTGGGGTCATGCGAGCGCGGGGGAGGCGTTTTGGCCTGAGGCATCCGCTGTACGTCAGGAACGCAGCATTTCCTGAAGAGGATGAATATGTACTTTTTATTTTATTAATTTACACAGTTAATATACAGTTTTATATTTATATTAAATATGCTCAGATTCAAGATTTATTTCAACAGTCTACATACATTTGACTGTTATATTGTGTACCTGTAACGGACGGCTCGATCTGTGGCGAATCTTAAAGAGCCGATTTTGGATTATCATTTCAATATCTGCATTGGGTTTCACGACTGGGAAAAAAAAGTACTACAGTAGATGAACCCCATTTATTTCGGAAACAATTCTCAATAAACGCCCGGTATCGTTAAAAAACAAAATTGATAGTTTCCCACAGTTTTTCACATTTCCTATAATCATCGTTGCTGTGTTCTTATATTCATTTAAATGGGCTTGATCTGTACAGATATCATCATCAGCATGCTGTATGTGACTAGCAACCAGCCACACCCGGTGAGCCCTACCTTGAAGTGGAGAGAAATAAGCGAGAAAATAAGTGCCTTCAGATCCTGCACCAGGTAATAGAACACTCGGAGTCCCTCAGGATCCGAGGAATCGTTGACATCCGTAAGGGAGCCAATTTTCGCGGTCTGCGCGGTAAGCGCGGTTAGAATTTAAAAAAGAACCTTGACCGTATTTTCAAGGTGGATATCATACCTCAAAAGAGATGTGTTCACTTCCTAGGCGGACCTCTAACTCCTGGCGTCCGTCCTTGTTCTTCTGGGGCCACTTCGAGTCGTCTTCCCTGTACCGGGATTAGCTTGTCTGGTCTAGACCACCAAAAAAAAGACTCAAGTCTTTCTTGTTTTGTTTTATTTTGTTTTAGAAACCCCAATTGATTGGAGACGTACTTCATGATCTCACTTTCCTTGATAATGCGCTTGATCTCTTGGATCACGGCAGAGCTCACGCACACTGTATACTGCTATCAGATTATGTCCGTTGCGCTGGTTCCTGGCCGATGTCCCAGGCACTCACTTTCTTTGCGGATGAGGGAGTCATTGCGGTAGTTGGAGTTATTCGCGTAGCGCACGGCAGCGCTGCTGCCATCGGAAAGGGTACGGAAGTCGAACTCTAGAATGTCGGGGTCAGTAAGAACGTTTCTCATCTCCCATTTCCCATGGAGGTAGACCAACCTAGGAACTCATGTCCGAACCGCCCAGAGTGACCTGAGCTGCAATGGGATATTAGCAGCTGCGGTAACCTTGACCCGTGAGTATTGTCATCCTTACTAGTATCTCAGGTAGAAAACCTCGTTATTCGACATCGTTAATCTGTGGGGAGAATTAATCGCGGTCGAGATTCGCGGAATGACGCTGGGCGAAAGGCGGGAAGTGTGGACGAGCTTAGTCATTCACACAGACGGCCCGCAAAGGGACAGGTTGATGCTTCCCACTCCCCTCTACATTGCGCATCCAATCCAACACGCCCATGATTCTTAGGCTGGCGAGGGGTGTTGTTCTACTTTAATTGCGCGTGTTTTCTTATTCCGGTCCTGATAAACCTGCTATCTCCCGGGAGAAATCCCTCTGGTGTGTACATGCGGTGCGCTGAGGTGTTCAAAACATCCCCCCGACTGACAACTTGCAAGCTCCCCTTCAACTCCGGCCGTCGCTTTCAATCCCACCACCATGGCGTCCTTCCTCGAGAATTCATACAGTCTGGTCCACCTAGATAACACGGCGGACCAGCCAACCGTGCAAGAGCTGAAACTTCAGCTCGAGAAGGGAACGGATGAATCCAAGTTGGATACCATGCGCACCATTATCACGATCATGCTCAATGGCGACCCTATGCCCCAGATTCTGATGCATATCATCCGTTTCGTTATGCCTTCGAAGAGCAAGGCTTTGAAAAAGTTGCTATATTTCTATTATGAAATCTGTCCGAAACTTGATTCAAATGGCAAGCTCAAGCAGGAGATGATCTTGGTCTGGTAAGGAGGAAACCCTGACCATTTACTCTGGGGCAATCCAGACAATTGACACTCATTTCTTTCACAGTAACGGTATCCGAAATGACCTCCAACATCCCAACGAATATGTCCGGGGAAACACCCTTCGTTTCTTGTGCAAACTACGTGAGCCCGAACTGATCGAGCCCCTCCTTTCTTCGGCCCGCCTGTGTCTCGAGCACCGCCATGCCTACGTCCGCAAAAACTCCGTGTGGGCTGTTGCCTCTATCTTCCAACACTCCGAATCCCTTATCCCAGACGCCCCCGAGCTCCTACATGCGTTCCTCGAAACGGAGACCGACGGCACCTGCAAGCGTAATGCCTTCGCGGCCCTCATGTCTATCAGCCACCAAAAGGCCTTGGAATATCTTCGTACTACCTTTGATACCATTCCCAACACCGATGAGCTCCTTCAGCTGGCCGAGCTGGAATTCCTGCGGAAGGATGCTGTTCAGAACCCCCAAAATAAGGTATGTCAAACAACCAAACAAACTGGGGTTCAGTACTAATTGAACACAGTCGCGGTACCTCAAACTTATGCTCGAACTCCTTGATGCCTCCACCAGTACCGTGGTCTATGAAGCCGCCACCTCTCTCACTGCCCTCACCAGTAACCCCGTCGCCGTGAAAGCTTCCGCTGGCAAGTTAATCGAATTGGCCATCCGCGAGGCCGACAACAATGTCAAGCTTATTGTGCTGGACCGTGTCGACCAATTGAGAATTCGCAACGAAGGCGTTCTGGATGATTTAACCATGGAGATTCTGCGTGTACTTTCCAGCCCCGACATTGATGTCCGCAGAAAGGCGCTTGGCATTGCTTTGGAGATGGTTTCGAGCAAGAACGTTGAGGAGATCGTGATGCTTCTCAAGAAGGAGCTTGCAAAGACTGTGGATGAACAATACGAACAGGTAAATCTTCTGCTTGTTTAAAAATTATTCCAATACTAATACCATGTATAGAATAGCGAATACCGCCAGCTTCTGGTTCAGTCAATACACACTTGCGCCATCAAATTCTCGGAGATCGCCGCCAGTGTTGTCGATCTCCTGATGGACTTTATTGCTGATTTCAACAACAATTCGGCCGTGGATGTCATCTCTTTCGTCAAGGAGGTTGTTGAGAAGTTCCCTGATCTGCGTGGATCAATTGTGGATCGTCTGGTTTCAACCTTGAGCGAGGTTCGTGCTGGAAAGGTCTACCGGGGTGTTCTCTGGGTTGTTGGAGAGTACTCCTTGGAGGAGAAGGACATTCGAGAGGCATGGAAGAAGATTCGGGCCAGCCTTGGTGAAATCCCCATCCTGGCCTCTGAGCAACGGCTGCTCGAGGAGGTCCCCGAAGAAAATGCGCTCCTTTTGGAACAGGCAAACGGTGCTAAGACTGCTCCTACTGGGTCCCGGAAGGTACTTGCTGATGGAACATACGCCACCGAGAGTGCTTTGACTAGCCAGTCGGCCGCGGCCGCTCGTCTTGAGGCTGTCAAGGCCGCTCAAAAGCCACCTCTGCGTCAACTCATTCTCGATGGTGACTACTACTTAGCCACTGTCCTGTCCTCCACCCTCACAAAGCTTGTTATGCGTCACTCTGAGGTTTCCCAGGATGCCGCTCGCACCAACGCTCTCCGCGCCGAGGCCATGCTTATCATGATCTCCATCATGCGTGTTGGTCAATCTCACTTCGTCAAGGCTCCCATCGATGAGGATTCTGTTGACCGTGTTATGACATGTGTCCGCTCCCTGGCCGAGTTCTCCGAGAAGAAGGATCTCGAAACCACCTTCTTAGAAGACACTCGCAAGGCATTCCGCGCTATGGTTCAAGTTGAGGATAAGAAGCGAGCCGCCCAGGAGGCCTCCGAAAAGGCGAAGACTGCCGTGCAGATCGACGATGCCATCCCTATCCGACAATTCACCAAGAAGAACACTGTTGAGGGTGCCGAGGAGATCGATCTTGATCTTGCCAAGGCCACTGGAGGAGATACCACCGTGGAAAATGCTGCCTCTAAGCTCAGCCGCGTCGTGCAACTCACTGGCTTCTCCGACCCCGTTTATGCTGAAGCTTACGTGACCGTTCACCAATTCGATATTGTTCTCGATGTGCTGCTCGTTAACCAGACGACAGAGACTCTGCAGAACTTGTCCGTGGAATTTGCTACTCTTGGAGATCTCAAGGTTGTCGAACGTCCTTCCACCCATAACTTGGGCCCTCGTGACTTCCTCAACGTTCAAGCCACTGTCAAGGTATCCTCCACCGACACCGGTGTCATCTTCGGTAACATTGTCTACGATGGACCCAGCTCTACCGAGACCCACGTCGTCATTCTTAACGATATTCACGCCGACATCATGGATTACATTCAGCCCGCGCACTGCACTGAGACCCAGTTCCGTTCGATGTGGACTGAGTTCGAGTGGGAGAACAAGGTCAACATTAACTCCAAGGCCAAGACCCTGCGTGAGTTCCTGAAGCAGTTGATGGAAAGCACCAACATGGCCTGCTTGACCCCCGAGGCGTCTCTCAAGGGTGACTGTCGGTTCCTGAGCGCCAACCTATACGCCCGGAGTGTATTCGGTATGTACTTATTTGCTTTGCACCCATATCATTCTATTTTGTATCATTCACTAACACTGCTACTTCTTTAGGCGAGGATGCCCTGGCAAACTTGAGCATTGAAAAGGAGGGTGATGATGGTCCGGTCACTGGTTTCGTTCGGATTAGAAGTCGCTCCCAAGGCCTGGCGCTGAGCTTGGGCTCTTTGAAGGGCCTCAAGGCCGCGGCAGCATAAGTCGAGCGTTTCTGATTTTTATTTTCCAGCGGGCTCCAGTCTCTATGATTTTTCTTATTATTTTCCCCCTTTGACTTGATCTTCATTCTCCCCTTGTCCCTGATCCCTTTTTTTCTCCTTTTCTTTTTTCTCAAGACAAATTTGTGTATGACTTGTGTTATCAAGGCCAAGGTGTAGTGGAATAGAAATAATGCTCTTCTATATACATGTTTTCTGCATGTGCACATCCTAGTACTGTACTAGTGTAGCCACGGAGTAAGGGTTTATACTCCATGGAACATCCGAGGCTCCCCCCCAGTAACCGGAACCTGCGGCTGTTGATCTTCGATCCTTCCCCTGCCCCAGACTAATCTCCTCCACTTATCGTTAAAGAACTGCAACCCCCTTAATATTCCAGATTTTCGCGCTTATAATGATTTTCCCTATAATGCGCTAAGCTCCAATCATTCATATCACTATCTCATCAGAATGCCAGCCTCCGAATCGGCTGCTCCGCAGCCGGACGCGCACGACCAGACCCTGATCGTAGACAACGCGGTATCCTTAACACTTGGTAGTGATTCACTCTCCGTCGTTGGTAAGCTTCCCGTATTGTTTACTCGGTTGGTTTGTGATTGCTGACAGCCACGACAGATGATCGAACCTCTCGTAAATCGGACCGAAGCTGCTGCGGGTTATGCAAGAGTAAGCTGGGACCCTCTGCCCCTCCGGCGATCGATTTCGATAAAGTCAATCGCGTTGGCATTCCTTTGCAGTGGGGCTAACTGGTATTCACGCGACGTTTAGAGACAAAGACGAAGACAACTCACGCGATTTCACTATATAATGTCCTTGACGCCGAAGTGACTCCCTCCTCCCTGGCCATCACCTACGCAGAACACTCGACAAAGAACGATGTCTCCGTCACCGGCCTTCACTACCCTCTCACCGAGAAAGAGAAGCCGGCCGCTGAATTATGGGTGAAGAAGCTTCTTGAGATGGCCTATGGTACTGCCCAGCGCAGGAAACGCCTCAAGGTTTTGATCAACCCCTTTGGCGGGAAAGGCTCCGCTTCAAATCTTTACAAAACATATGCAGCGCCAATTTTGGCTGCGGCGTGTTGCCAGGTTGACGTACAAGCCACTGAGTACCGGGGTCATGCCATTGAAATCGCGGAACATCTTGATCTCGACGCGTACGATGCGATTATTTGTTGCTCTGGTGATGGGCTCCCATATGAAGTTTTCAATGGCTTGGGTAAACGGCCCAATGGCCGAGAAGCATTGGCTAAAATGGCCGTTGCGCTGCTTCCTTGTGGCTCCGGCAATGGAATGACTTGGAATTGTCTCGGCACAGAAAGCGTTTCTGTTGCAACTTTAGCTATTGTTAAAGCGTTGAGAACCCCATTGGATTTGGTCTCTGTCACCCAGAAAAACAGCCGCACGCTCTCGTTCCTTTCGCAATCTTTCGGAATCATTGCCGACTCTGACTTGGGTACCGATAATATTCGGTGGATGGGTGCTCAACGATTCACATATGGATTTTTGGTTCGTCTGATGCAACGAACAATCTACCCTTGTGACTTGGCAATTAAAGTGGAAATGAATGATAAGAAAGCCATCAAAGATCACTACCGGACATATGCTTCCCAGGAGTACGACCCTTTAGCAGACCGCATCCGAGTCGAGGCTACAAGTCAATCACCAGCACTCCCTGAGCTTGAGTATGGTACTGTTGAAGATGAACTTCCTAAGGACTGGGAGATTGTTCCAGGTCAAAACATGGGCAATTTCTATTCAGGCAATATGGCCATCATGTCCAAGGACACGAACTTCTTCCCTGCCTCACTCCCGAACGACGGGTTGATGGACATTGTCACCATTGACGGTACTGTTAGTCGCACTACTTCGCTCAAGATGATGACCGAAATTCCAGCAGGCAGGTTCTTCGACATGCCCGATGTAGCCATTCGCAAAGCCAGGGCATTCCGCCTGGTACCTCACGACAAAGATGGTTATATCAGCATTGACGGTGAAAAGGTCCCATTTGAGGCATTCCAGTGCGAAATCCACCAAGGACTCGGCACTGTTCTCTCCAAGTCAGGCCATATGTATGAGGCAGAAGGGCCAAAATGATCTTCCTCTGTCTCGTTGGCATTTCGTGTTTACTCGTCAAGCTCATCTGTTCCAATGTGTCCCCGGGTCTTTTGCTGTCCCTTCATGATACCCTTATGCAAGAGAATTTCGGTGCTTCCATGTAAGATTTTGGTTCCTGAAAGAGTTTTGTTGCTTCTGTTCTGTGATGCTCTTGGATTTTTTTTTAAATTGTTTGTCGTTCTGCTAGGCACAGTCAAAGTTCTGTGTCCAGCTGTACAGTTTTGGATTATTGTAATAGATATCAATAAACCACTAGTATCAGTACATCTTTATCCCAAACGGTTCAAAATCATTGACTGAAGGTTTCTGATCTCCGATATATCTAGGAGGTAGCTATCTTGAAGAACTGAGTAGCTACTACATACCGCATTGAAAGAATATTGGATACTAGTATATGTGAAAGATTGGAATAACTTTACATTTTGCCAATACCATCCAGTTATCGCTATAAAAATGCTGTACAAAAAGGCGTCAACCCCGGATCAATACAATTAATCATCAAAACCACCCCACTCGCCGTCACTGTCCACTTCCTCATCCTCATCGACCTTAGGGGCGCGAATTCCCCATTCCACCAACCGATCATCTTCTAATGCCTCCGTAGCCCTTATCCGGACGGGCTTGTAGGGACTCTCAACACGAAGTTTCTCCAGGGGTCTCAATAGCAGCTCCATTGGCACATCGCCTTTAATCTTACGGTCTTGTGCGCCATCTTCGCTTTCCTCACCCCCCTCGAATTCAAGTACCTTCTCCAACTCATCAATCCAAATATCGATAAGATGGTACCGCAGACCGTCGGGCCCGTGGGGCATGGCCACAAAGTCAGCTTCCTCGTCGTCAGACTCTTGGTCGGGATCAAAGTTGACTGGGCAAAGGGGACCTTCTTCGATGATAGAAATATACGCAGAGAGGTCGGCCCACTTTCCATCCTCATCTGTGGCGTCCTCCTCCTGAGCCGGCTCACTCTCCTCTTGTTTCTTTTGCTTTTTACCACGTCCCTTCTTGCCGGAGTCTTCGCGCTTGCGTTTCTTGCCATCACCGTTTTGCGAACCCTTCTTGTCCTTCAAGAAAACTTGGAATGCGACTCCGACATAGCAACGGATGAGGAAAAGGTACTTGTCCAAACGCAGCCGGTCAATGGAGTGGAAATCCCGTCCGATGGTAATCCAGAATGCGCGCAGAAATCTGTGAAGTGTGGCATGGGGCAAAGAGGTAACGAGGTGGTAGGAGAGTGCGCGGGCAAGAGCTTGTTGCGTGAGAGGTCGATCAGAGTGATAGAAGCCTGCGCGATGAATAATTGTAAGTCAATCGTACTGTTAGAAGACTTGCATTGAAACATACAAAAGAATAGACCCTTCCAAAGCTTCAAAAGGTCAAGAACGCTCAAGTCCGTGCGCGAGCGAAGAAATAAAGTAAGAGACTCGACGGCCTTGTCACGGACCTTACGGTCTAAAGATGAGTAGTCGTTAGTATTCGAATTCAATGATATGGCACCGGAATCAAATACAAGTCTCTTCATACCGCTAGAAGCCAGGTCCCTCACAAAGGGAGTCTTTTGGATATCCGCCATTTTTTCTGGTGAGTAGTCTGAACGGAGCGTCGAATTGATCTCCGCGATAAATTATTTTTTTTGCCCGATAGCAGAGTTTGCACTGTTTGCATCCTTTTTGTTTGTGCCTCAGGTGTCTATTCTAACTATATCTGAGTTACAGTATAACCTCAAGGACGACATCCTTTTTCTAACGTCCCTCGAAAGAAATTGACTTGGTCTGTGTTTTATCACTTTTTTGAAGCTGACTGGAGGTCATATCATTATAATGCTGAAATTACCGCACCCGGCGCACCTCAAGTACTCTCGGCGATGAAGAAGTTGTATCAGATCGTGACATCATGACTTGGTCACGTATCGAATGAGGACTCAGATTTTTTTGTGATATTTTTTTTGGTTCAGGGCAGATGCTGCCGTTTTTATGCGATGGTCGACTGCCATTGAGCTTTGCTTGCGTTCGAGCTCCAAGCACTTCACCACCTCTCACCCAGCGAGTTCTTAGATATCCACAATTGCTCAGTGTTAAGCCTGGAAAGCTCTTCTTGGGACTTATATCATGGCTGAACACGAGGAGGACTATGGGATTTCGGAGGCTAATGCCTCTCCCGAAACATCAGCGCGCTCGAGCTCAGAAGCATTGCCGGAGGAAAATAGAGTGTTCGAGCATATTCCTCCCGAGGACCGCGAAGAGCTTACGCGAATTGCATCTAATTTCCCTCGTCACAAAGCTACCGACTCTGGAGTTGGTAGTATGGGGGGTATTGAGCGGAAGGACACCTTGGAAAATGTTGAACTGGGTGACCCTGTCCTGGACCCGACAAGTGATCAATTCGATCACTACAAATGGGCCCGCATGATGCTGAGAATGATGGACAAGCAAGGAGTGTCACTGCGAAAGTCTACGGGAGTTGTCTTTCAAAACCTCAATATATCTGGCTCGGGTGCTGCTCTTCAGTATCAGAATAATGTTGGCTCTGTTCCACTCGCGCCGTTCAGACCCCAGGAATACATTTCTTTTGGAAAGTCTGTTCCCCAGAAACAGATCCTCCGAAATTTCGACGGTGTCCTTAAAAGTGGCGAGCTGCTTATTGTACTTGGACGCCCTGGGAGTGGATGCTCGACCTTTCTCAAGTCTCTATCCGGACAGTTGCATGGACTAAAGATTGGGGAAGGCTCTGAGGTTCAGTACAATGGCATTCCTATGGAGACAATGCACAAGGAATATAAGGTTAGTCACATACCTTTTTTTCACGCTTCTGGTCCTGTCTGAATGATTATTTTCTATATTTAGGGCGAAGTCCTTTATAACCAAGAAGTTGATCGCCACTTCCCTCATCTTACCGTCGGACAAACCCTTGAATTCGCTGCAGCTGCCAGGACTCCGGAAAATCGGCTCCAGGGAATTGGTCGGAAGGCCTATGCCAGACATATCACCCAGGTAGCAATGGCAGTTCTTGGACTAAGCCATACATACAATACTAAAGGTCTGTCGAGATGAATCTTTTTTTTTTTACTCTGACTTCTTTAACTGAGACGTTCTCCAGTTGGTGATGACTACATTCGTGGAGTGTCAGGAGGCGAAAGGAAGCGAGTCAGGTAAGTTGGGGTCTTTTCATATTTTGCGATGGCATGAGCTAAAAGTATCCAATAGTATCGCCGAAATGGCTTGTAAGTACATCATACTCTCGGAATTTTTGGGGAATCAATCCTTATGAAATTTATCAGTGGCAGGAGCTCCTGTTGGAGCATGGGACAACAGTACACGAGGCCTGGACTCTGCAAGTGCATTGGAATTTGCCAAATCTCTGCGAGTCTCTGCCAATCTCACCGGTAGTTGCCACGCTGTTGCTATTTATCAGGCCTCTCAGGCAATCTACGATGTTTTCAACAAGGTGGTCGTACTTTACGAAGGCCGAGAGATATACTTTGGACCTTGCAACAAAGCTAGAGATTATTTTGTTGATATGGGTTGGGACTATCCTCCGCGTCAAACAGTTGGTGACTTCTTAACGTCAGTCACCAATCCACAAGAACGAAAGGCTCGCGAAGGTATGGAGAATAAGGTTCCACGAACGCCCGACGAGTTTGAAAGCTACTGGAAGAAAAGCCCTCATTATCAGCGACTTAAGGAAGAGATCGCTGAGTATTGTGAGGAGTATCCTGTCGGTGGCGAAGCCGAAAGGAGTTTTGGGGAAACCAAGAGACTACGACAAGCAAAGCATGTTCGACCAAAGAGCCCATATGTAATCTCGATCCCAATGCAAGTCAGACTATGCGTTAAACGAGCTTATCAACGCATATGGAATGACAAGCCGTCTACATTAACTACTGTCATCGGACGAATTGTCATGTCTCTCATCATTGGTTCGATCTACTTCGGCACTCCGAATGCATCAGCAGGGTTTCAAAGTAAAGGGGCTGCACTTTTCTTCGCCGTCCTCATGAATGCTTTGATCAGTATTACGGAGATAAATTCTCTTTATGACCAACGCCCTATTATTGAGAAACAAGCCTCTTATGCATTTGTACATCCTTTCACTGAAGCTTTGGGAGGAATCGTCTCGGATATTCCCGTCAAGTTCGTTGCTGCTGTTGTATTTAACATCATCTTCTACTTTCTGGCAGGACTGGTAAGTAATGCAACGCCTTATATTTCACTTATAATGAGTTACTGACTTCTCTCAGCGATACGAACCCTCTCAATTTTTTATCTTCTTCCTATTCACCTTTCTCAGCACACTGGCAATGTCCGGTATTTTCCGCACGCTCGCTGCTTCAACTAAAACCCTGGCCCAAGCAATGTCCATGGCAGGTGTGATTGTTCTCGGAATTGTTATTTACACGGGCTTTGTGATTACTGCACCGGAAATGTCAAAGGTTCCTTGGTTCAGCTGGATTCGTTGGATCAACCCGGTCTTTTATACTTTCGAAGCCCTGGTGGCGAATGAGTTTCATGGCCGTCGATTTGCATGCTCTCAGTTCATTCCTTCATACCCCAATTTACCTGGAGATTCTTTTATATGTGCGGTCCGCGGTGCTGTTGCTGGAGAAAGGACTGTTTCCGGGGATGCCTATATCGAGGCCCAGTACTCCTATTCATACGCACATGAGTGGAGAAATCTCGGCATTTTGATTGGTTTCTGGATCTTCTTCATATCCTTATATCTCCTCGCCTCCGAGCTGAACTCCTCGACGTCATCGACTGCAGAATACCTTGTATTCCGCCGTGGCCATGTTCCAGCCCATTTACGCAACTTGGATAAAAGGTCAGGCGATACGGGCTCGACAGAGGCAGTTCCAAAGCCCAAGGAAGAGAAAGATACTTCTATCATTCCGTCGCAGCATGATGTCTTCACTTGGAGGAATGTGTGTTATGATATACCAGTGAAGGGTGGCGAGCGCCGGCTTCTCGATAATGTCTCTGGGTGGGTTAAACCCGGGACACTCACAGCATTGATGGGCGTCTCTGGTGCTGGAAAGACGACTTTACTAGATGTCCTAGCTAAGCGCGTTTCTATTGGTGTCGTTACTGGCGACATGCTTGTCAACGGCAAACCGTTGGACTTGAGCTTCCAAAGAAAGACCGGTTACGTCCAGCAGCAAGATCTCCATCTTCCCACAACTACCGTGAGAGAAGCCTTGAGATTCAGTGCGGCCTTGCGTCAGCCTAAGACTGTATCAATAAGCGAGAAGAATAAGTATGTCGAGGATGTCATTGATATGCTAGGCATGCGAGATTTTGCCGATGCTATTGTGGGAACCCCTGGCGAGGGACTCAACGTGGAGCAGAGGAAACTCTTGACTATTGGCGTTGAATTGGCTGCGAAGCCTGCACTCCTAATTTTCCTCGACGAACCAACAAGTGGCTTAGACTCTCAAAGCTCTTGGGCTATCTGCTCATTCCTCCGAAAGCTTGCAGAGCATGGTCAAGCTGTCCTTTCAACGATTCACCAACCTAGCGCCCTTCTCTTTCAACAATTTGACAGACTCTTGTTCCTTGCCAAAGGAGGCAAAACAGTTTATTTTGGCGAAATAGGGGAGCAATCTCGGACTCTTCTCGACTACTTTGAGGGCAATGGGGCTAGGGTCTGCGGTTCGTCAGAAAACGTAAGTCTATTAATTTGCCCGGATTTGACTTCGGCTCAATACTGACATACATTTAGCCTGCGGAATATATGCTAGAAATCATCGGTGCCGGTGCTTCGGGAAAATCTACCAAGGATTGGTCTCGGACTTGGAACGAAAGTCAAGAAGCCAAGGGTATTCAAACTGAGATAAATCGTATTCATGATGAACGCGCGGCTGCTACAAAAGACCCGGCAGAGAAGACCCAGCTTGGTGAGTATGCGATGCCGTTCACGTCTCAGGTCTGGTATATGACGCATCGTTCATTCCAGGGCTTCTGGCGCGAGCCATCCTACGTATGGGCGAAAATCATGCTGGCTACTCTGTCTTCCCTATTCATCGGTTTTACATTTTTTAAGCCGGATAGCTCACTCCAGGGCTTCCAAGATGTGATTTTCAGCGCATTCATGCTGACTTCTATCTTTTCAACCTTGGTTCAGCAGTAAGTAAAGCATTGGTACTGGTACTGTGCAAAGACTGACGAAAACCCTTTTTCTAGGATAATGCCTAAATTCGTTGTCCAGCGATCACTCTATGAAGTTCGCGAAAGACCTTCAAAGGCATATTCTTGGGCCGCATTTCTCATTGCCAACGTTCTTGTCGAGATACCGTACCAGATATTCGTTGGTGTGATTGCCTGGGCTTGCTACTATTATCCAATCTATGGAGCAAATCAGGCCTCTCATCGACAAGGACTCATGCTTCTCTTTGTGGTTCAATTTTACATTTTCACCTCGACTTTTGCGTCATTCGTGATATCCGCATTGCCAGATGCCGAGACTGGTGGAACAATTGCAACACTTATGTTCATCATGACTCTCACGTTCAACGGTGTCCTGCAGCCACCAAGCGCCCTTCCTGGTTTCTGGATATTCATGTATCGAGTCTCTCCTTTAACATATCTAATTGCGGGAATTACTTCCACTGGTTTGCATAGCCGACAGATTCACTGCTCTGATGCCGAGTTAAGCGTCTTCAATCCGCCGACTGGTGTTACCTGTGGTGAATACTTAAACCAGTTTGTCACCGCTGCCGGTGGACAGCTGTACAACCCTCAAGCCACCACTGGTTGCCAGTATTGCCAATTGTCAAATGCCGACCAGTACCTGGCAGCTAGCAATATCTGTGAGTATTATCGTTGTCTCTCTGTATGGCTTTTTACTGATTGATTCACATAGTTTATGGTGAGCGCTGGCGAAATTTTGGTATCGGCTGGGCCTATATCGGCTTCAATGTCTTCGGGACTGTACTCATGTACTACATGTTCCGCGTTAAGCATTACAATCCTACTTCTTTGGTCCGTGGGATTTGTAAGGGCGCCTCCTTCTTATGTCGGGTGTTCAAGCGTCGGTCCGGAGATACGCCCAAGGGAAAGGAAGCGGACAATGGCAGGCTTGTTTAAGCGTTCCTTGAAAGGAAGAGTACGACATTCGACGGTGATCCTCTTCCATGACAAATCATGTGAGCATTAAAGTCTGTCTCTATCTACTTTCGATGCCCTTTTGAAACCCTTCTTCTCCATGTTGCACCCTATTATTTAATTGTGTCACATTTAAACGCCTCCGTTTGAATAATACACATCAGCTTCCTTCTCCTCTATCCTGTGGGATTGCGTACAGCGGAAGACGTCAAAAGGCAAGAGCACATATCAAAATCAGGTATCTAGAGCTAAGCTGTCCTATGGGCCAGATTGGTGTACACTTAAAATCGCAGGTGATCTCTGTCAACTTCGCTAGATACTCAAGCTCTACTGCGGAGTTGACTCTGCACATTGTTATTGAGCACTCCGAGAGTTGTTTTGAGTATTGTGAAGCCCAGATTGCAAGTTCTCACAAAGGCCCGACTGTAATCTATCTAGATTACAGTCGACAAAAATCGCAAATAAAAACTTAGATAGTGTCACTGGAATTTATCTATCAATTTTTTGTTAGGGTTTGCGTAGAACCATAGTTGAGGGTACTGAAGGTATATTGGCGCACTTGAGTCCGGAATTCTTCACAAATATTTGTAAATCGTGTATAAAAAAATTATTGAAACATTTTTATATCTTGCAGCACAATATGGCCAGTTTTGTATCATCTCGATGCTGCTATCACATAAAAAAACGCTGGCCAACGCAAATAATCAAAATGCGGTATGCCCTGCACGAAGCTACGCTCAGATTCGAAATTAGTTTCCATATTTCTCTGGGATGCCCAGAACGGAGTTTGTCTGCAGGCGTAGACGTACCCTGTGGCGAAGATTGAACCATTCAATGGTTACCTTTGTATGGGCTTATGAACTGAGTGAAGGATCATCTGATGCGCGAAGAAGATCTGCAAATCTGGATGGTTGCGAAGCCAGAGCGACTGGATTTCCACATTCCACGATACGACCTTCATCAAGCACTATGACTTGGTCGTAATCCAAGATCGTCTTGAGTCTATGCGCGACGGACACCACTGTGTGCTGGGGAAACTGTTCGCGAAGTACTTGAAGAATGACGGTCTCGGTGTTCTGATCAACACTTATATCAAGAACAAGCGGTCAGCTTAGCAGCAAAGACGAAAACAAGTAAAAATTGGTGAAAAGTCCTACCTGCTCGTCACCTCATCTAGAATGAGAATTTTCGACGTTCGCAACACTGCACGAGCGACGCAAAAAAGCTGCTTTTGGCCATGCGACAGGAGATCATCGCTCATCGGGACGTCCAAGCCGCCTTTCTGTATAATGGATTCATGTAGCCCCAGCTTGGTGAGGATTCCATAGATTTTCTCGTCTGAGTGTTGCTCTTGGATGTCCAAGTTCTCGCGGACCGTACCATAATAGAAGAATGACTCTTGGGGTAGAGTGACAAGCCTGGACCGAACCTCCTGCCGTGCGATAGTGGAAATGTCTAACCCGTCGATCTTGATAGTGCCGCTACGCAGATCTAGTAGTCGCAACAGCGATCCCACGAGTGAACTCTTGCCACTGATAGGTAATTAACGGAAACTCTTTAGTCGCGCCAGACCTTACTAATATTTGAGGAAACATGCTTACCTGCCAGTCCTGCCGCAAACCGCGAGTTTCTGTCCTGGTTGGACTTCCAGAGAGATATTCTTAAGCACTAGTGTGGACTCGGAGCTATCAAGAAGACGTCAGTCTTCAATTTCTGCTCTCCCTTTTTCGTTCTTCGAAACGTCTGCTGCTCACTCACCTGTACGCCGCCGAGACATCATCAAAGCGGATTAAGCCCTGTTCGGGCCAGTTAGGAGGTGGAGGCTCGCATTCATCTTGCTGATCCTCGCAGGGGGTATTCGACGTGAAATCATGGATACGGGCAATTGCACCCATGGAGATTTCTAAAGCGGTCCAGTTGTATACGAGTCCCTTCAAGTTAGCGCCGAAGGCAACAATATTGACAAGTGCAAGACCAATCGATGCACCTGTCGAAGTCCTCGTAATAACGGCAACACTGACCAAGATAATGGCAAGGAATGCGACAATCATGTCTAACGTTAGAGTAAGCCATAGCTGGGCACAATATAGAAGATATAGAGACTGCTGGGCTGTTATTAGCAGAGTGTCATTTTGAGTGGCGTATGATGGCATCCAGCCAAACGCTCGAACGCTGCTCAATCCTTGAAGTGTTTCCATGAAATGTGTCAAGAGAGGCGCCCGAGCTTGAATTTCAAGAATGCGAAGTTGTCGTGATGTTTTGAGATAGTAACTTTGTACCAGGTACAGAAGGCCAATCAGGACCGGCACAGTCGCGGCGATGTACTTGGAACTATAAAATATGACAGCTAACTCGCCGATACATAAGACGAAAGCCATCATAGTACCGATAAGTGACCGAGGAAGTTCCATGTCAACCAATTCAAGATCTTGACTGAAACGATTGGCAATGTCTCCACTGTCCGTGCCGGTGAAAAAGGCCAATGGGGCTCTAAAATGTAAGAATTAGCCATATGGCTCTCTGGGCTGATAGAGAATCAAATTCAACCTTAAGACTGTCCTAAGCAGAAGTTCATGGAACTTCCTGGCAGTTCTCGGGACCATGACTATCATCAGTTGCCTGCAGTCCGTTTGTCAATTTCGACCTTTATGGAACTTGCGATCGAATTTGAAAAGAACGTACAAGCATGCACCCATGAATGAAAGGATAGCCAATGCAGACCAAAGCACGTATAGTGAAATATAGTATGCTAGTCGATTATTTGCTTTTCTGGCGTTGGCCTCTACCCAGAACTTGATCCAAATTTCTTGGGATGTTAGTCTCACCCATAACCGTATAGAGAATAGATTGTCCACGTCGACTTACGCGAGAACAGCAAACCGAAAACGAAGCCGGAGCAAAGCACAAAGAAAATGAAGAATGACAAGTGTCCCGTCTTATCCACGTAAAATTTGTAAATAGACAGGTCACTGGTCGGCCGATTTTCTGCATTCAGATTAGCATTTTGTATAACAGCGTCCTCTAGTGCAGCATTTTTGTCGTCGGCCTGACGATCTGTTTGTTCCCTTCTGTTCTCTTTAGAGTCAAGGTTTGCCAGGTAACCTCCTTGACTGATCAATTCCGAATACAGTCCTTGTTCAACTATCGTGCCGTCCGGTCCCAAGACAACGATGTGATCTGCCAGGGAAATGTTGCGAACTAGTGGAGAGAGGTGACCCTTTTTGTTAGTCGAAGAACCCCTGAACCCTGAGCTTATCGAGGCTTACTGGAGTTTGTAGCAAGCACAGTAGTCGTGCCCTTTTTCCTTAGCAGACCATTGGGTCCAAACAGCGCCGCAAAGACGTACTGCTCTGTTTCTGCGTCCAGACCGGCGAACACATCATCCAAAATAACTAATGGTTTCCTGGCATAAAGTGCTCGTGCCAATGCCTAAGTTGAGGTCAGCACGAAATCCCGGAAAACATTAAAAGGGAAAAGAGAAAAAGGGAAGGGAAAAAGAAGTATTACCAGACGGCTTTTTTGACCACCACTTAACATGATACCCTTGCTTCCAATCATAGCATGGTCTCTCCCTGGAAGCTGAGTGAAGTCACGATCCAACGCACAGCTCCTGACGACGGTGTTGTACCACTCACTGTCCAATTCAGAATGCCCTAGAATATTATTCTGGAGGGTCGCATTGATCAGCCATGGAGTCTGGCTGCAAAATGCCGCTTCCACATCCTGTACGATGACTGTTCCCATTGTGTGGGGCATCTCGCCCAGGATAGTGTGCAGGAGACTTGACTTTCCCGATCCAACAGGTCCGATCACTACGACAAATGACCCCTGTTGGATATTCAAATCCACGTCATTGATTACAGGCCTTACTGATCTCTTCCAGCGCGCAGAACAGTTGCGCAATAAAATCATGGCGCTGGAACCAACTTCTGCCAACACACTGTGTCTGAATACACTCTTCTCTTCGTCCATTTGACCATTCCTCTCATTGAAATGTGCGGACATCGGGGGGTATGCACTGGAACTTGAATCAGGCGTACTGCAAGTATCATCTGGAAGTGGAATTCCACCCTCCAGCGAAAGATATTTCCGAATACGTTCCAGGCTGGTTAGTGCTTGGACCAATCCCATGATGGCGTCGATCAAACTTGCTGCGGCCTGACAGAGAAGTGATAGAATTGTCAAGGACGTGTAAGCAGTGGCTGCAGTCAATGGGGTGGTATTTCGGATCTTGGCGAGAATACTATATGTGCCAAAGGCAAATGGCGGTGCCATTGTGGTTGCCAGATATGCTAAATAAAGCTGGGAGCTCAGAAGGGAACTAGAGGGACGGTGAGGAGGGTAGGGAGGAGATATCCTACATAACGTCACGAGCATGACCAGCACTTCTCGAAACTTAATGGATTGTTGTATTTCATAGGATCTCAGCTTTGTGATAACTGAGTGTAGTATATCAGTTGAACCAGTTGCTTTGACTCCTTTCACGGTGCCGATTGCTGCCACTGTTGTTGAGATTCGTGTTTGCATCGCCTCAAGCCATACTTTTTGGCGAATGCCCATATATCCGCTTACTTTGCCGCTGATGAGGATACAAGCTGCTTGGTGGCCACCGGAGATTAGCGGTTCTATTCTCTAGAATGAACAAATCCAACAGCAAACAAGAAAGACAGAAAAGATGGAGGAGGGTATTTGGCATATGTTACCTATGACCACCGCTGCAGCTGCAACAGTCGATACTCCGATCTGAATATCAAGTAACCATAGAGAAAGACCAATCTCGAGTACACTAGCCCAGGTCTCATGCAAGCTACGGAGCCCCGATCCTATCCGTTCAATGTCAGCATTAATCAGGGTCAATGCATCATGTTTCGAGGGAGACGATATATTCAAGCTCAGGGTGTGGTCATAGATCAAGAGGATTAAAGTGCCGCGCACCATCACGACTATACGGTAAGACCGATGATGAAACATCGCTGTCATACACTATGAGAGTTTTCTAGATGAGCAACGATCTCGACCTCGAAGCCCGGCAGGTTTCAGACGTGCTTAACTTACAGCAATGCCAACGTAGACGATACCGTAGGCTGCAATCAAGCCGTACGCTATTTCTATGCTCGTGGAGTCTCTGGGTTGCCCCAAAAAGCTCGTCACACGGTTGACCAGGAAGGGCTGGGCATAGTTGACGCCCATTAAACACAGACGGGGCAGAACACCGGCCAGAAGTGGCCACTTGTAATGTGCCAATAGGAGGTTCAGGAGGTGCTCTTTTGAAGCTACGACGGAGAAATAGAGAGATCAGTTGAAGGTTTTTATTATTTAGATCTGATAGGGCCTCATTACCATGTTTCCATTTCTGGCGGATTTCCTCCTTTGATTTCTCCAAACTGATATCCTCATCAACCCGTAACAGATCATTAAATTTCAATGTTCGCTTGTAGCCCGCTCTCAGTTGCGGGTTGAACCACCAAAAAGCAGTGAGATTGAGTATGCCCGCCGTTTGTTCGGGAGGCAAGATTCGGGCCATAAGGCTTCTCTTCTCTGTTGCTTCCAGAATGAAAAGTACCGACTTGCACACCACGAGCGTGGTGAAGACGATAGCGATGGCTTTATTTCCAGGCATGTGGAAGAGTGTACGCGCTCGCGCCGCGTCCATGGGTATGGACCCTAGTAAATATAAATTCAAGATCGTTGATGGTCGCTGAGATTTATTGTGTTCCTGGTAAGATAGAAAAGCGAACATCGGTGAAACCGCGAATCCAATTGCGATGGCTGCATTGGATAATCTGGTGGTGGATGTCTTGAGCACAAGTGAGAGCACCAAATGTGTGAGCCCCAGTGAGATAAATATGATCCAACATAACTTAATTGAAGAGTTTCTGTTTAGTAAAATTGTGGCTTTTGAGCCGGCACCATATCGGAAGACGGCTCTCATCTTCCTCTTCAAAAAATAGCACTCACTTGCTTGATATACAACAGGACTCCTCGGTGACTGAGAACTCTCTTTGCAGATCGAAGTTCCCACAGACGCCAACATCCCATGGCGCTTGCGATCAAAAGCGCCGGTAGATAAAGGACACTTTCTTCAAAAAGCAGGGTGAAATCGAAATTATCATAGCAATCGGACACCTGCGGACCAAATACGTCTTCCACTTGAATCCGACATTGTTCCATATCGTTTTCCAAACCAAACTCGCCGTTTTGATGATTCTCCCGACAAATTCACGAGAAGGGGGTAGGCATTGCAGGAGGGAAAGATGTCGCGGGTTAATGAGCGGTATACGATAATGCGGAGCTCGGGCTACGATGCGTCTTCAGCGCTCTGGCCATATCGAGCTACTGAATTACCGTACTAAGCCATTTCGAGTACCACCTGATTCTACAGGTACGGATCATATCTGATAGACGTAAGATTACAAGAGTCCCCGCCTACTTTTAGGGCGTGACAGGATGATGTAAGGTGGTAATCCTATGGGAAATTGTCTCTACGGAGTATGTACGTGGAAAAGTAAGGTCTCAAACGATCAGTGTTATTTCTTTCGGTCCCTGGAGCCACTACGGAGAAGAAGACTTTTCCGGTGATGTATATAAATCCCACCGAGTATCACAAGTTGTTCCCCTGGTGCCAAACCCTTTTGTTTGGATTTCTATACTGACATTCTTCCCCGTCCCAACGCGATGGCTATTCCAACGCTCGACTTCGCCAAGTTTCATAGCGGCTCAGACGCAGAACGCCGTGAATTTGCCTCTGCTTTAACGGATGGTTTTAAGAGCATCGGTTTTATCAAGCTGATCAACCACGGTTTCTCCAAGGATGAAATTTCTCATTTGTTCCAATTGGTACGGGTTCCCTCTTAACTGTCCACTCGTCTTTATTTGGTTCCTAAACCGACCATGAGCTTTTCAATAGAACAAAGATTTCTTCGATTTGCCTTATACATGTAAGGATAGCATCCGCAATGACGAAGGACCCAAGCCGCAACGAGGATGGAGTAGCGTTGGAGCCGAGAAGACCGGCCTACTGAACCCCGGCGGCAAGACGAATCTCGCAAAAACCGTTGGACACGACCTCCAGGACGCCAAGGTGAGTATAGCCTAGATTTCGTTTTCACAGAAACCAGAACTTAGATCGAGCTGGCACATACTGACATTTACCTCTTTTTCGTTCTTCTCTAGGAGCACTTCGATACGGGGCCAGTTGAGGACATGCAATATCAGAACAAATGGCCCTCTCCGGATGACCTACCCGGGTTTCAACCATGGCTGGAGTCGTACTTTGACCGTAGCCAGGCCATCACTCTGGAGCTTATGGCAGCGCTGGAGCTGGGTCTAGGGATTCCTCAAGGTAGTTTCGTTTCCTTATGCCAGGGTCACGCCAGCGAGCTCCGCCTGAATCACTACCCATCCATTGCCCTCCGCACTCTTGCAGCAGGGAGCACAAGCCGTATTTGGCCACATACTGACTTTGGAATTATCACTCTTCTGGCGCAGGATGACTCTGGCGGCCTCGAGGTGGAAAACAAGGAGGCCCCGGATGAGTTCATCCCCGTGCTCCGCGAGGATTCGTCTGAGTTTGTGGTGAACGTCGGAGACACTCTCGAGAGATGGACGAATGGTGTTCTCAAGGCAGGTTTGCATAGAGTCACAAGTCCCAAGCGCGAGAAACTTTCTAGCAGCAACAATGAGGTGTTGCCTTCGCGACGATCCATTGCTTTTTTCCTCAAGGCACACCGGGATATGTCCGTCGGGCCATTGTCGCCGTTCTTGACAGATATCCGCCCTCCTCTTTATCAGGATATGACAGCTTTAGCGTATCAGCAGTTACGGACCAATATCGTCTATTAGACCGACAAAGAGGACATAGAAGGACTGGTCATGGGTGAAATAAAGGTCAGGTCGGAGACGAGGTGCAGTTTCTTAATCTAGCTCTAGAATTATGGCCTTTTTTTCGCCCATATTTTACTTGCATTGATTTCCTGATGTAGTATCAGACATAATTGGTACTTTATTTACACACATCAAACACGGTTCGAATATCTTATCATCTCATTCGACTGTGAAAATTCCAGGGCCAATCTATACATCAACTATTTCCTCAAACACATATTGAGAAAAGAATACAAACGAGTAAAAATACGTAATCATTAATTGACGTATGAAAGTTATGTCTGCTGTACATGGTATATAAAATGGATGATCCATGGGCTGCAAATGGTGGCTTTTCTTTCGGTGGTTTTGTGTCGGCTGGAACATGAGTCCCAGTATGTTGCAAACCAAAGCTCCAAAGGGTCAGTACTTAAGTGTGTTAAACCACCGTCTTGCACAGCTGAAGCAAGTCTTCTGTGTCGTATAAATGTTCACTGAGGGAGGCTATGTCGACCTTCTCAAATGCAAAGTTTTGCGAAAGATCTATTCCGCCTAAGACGTCAAAAACCTCTTTGGATAGAGACTGACTCAAACTCCGCAGGTACGCACCCCGATGTTCTTGAAGATATGTCAAGAAAATCCGAATGGTATCACTGGGTAACTTTTCTACTCTAATTCCGAGATGAATGCAGTCAGTGTGTGTTCTATCCTTGGTAGTGGAAGTCAAACTTACTTATCAATACTAATGGAGTAGCGCCCAGCACAGGGTATCAGGGCCAAAATTGCTCCAGGGAAAGTATGTTCAAATGTATACCAGTTGCGCGCACATGATAAGCGGTTACGCAACTGGGTTAACTTCCTAGAATACATGCAGTCGTTCGTCTGACGGTCCTCTGCTACGGGAAGCGGAGTGAGACCCGGGTATATCTTTTGCATAAGATCTGTCAGAGCCTGCGTCTTGGACCTGTTCTTCGGTCGATCCTTGTTCACACGTTGATCACTCGCGTCGGCTGATCGACCTCCACCACCCTCTCCGCTACCACGAATCAGTCCCAGGCGAGCGCAGTCATACTTTAGCATGCGCTTGGATCCTCGCCTGGCAACTTTAGTGGCAATATGATCGTGCTCTAATCGGTTGCGATGGGCTAAGAGACGAACAAGGTAATACCGCCGCAGGATGTGTGAGAGCGTAGTGATGGAGTCGAGTCGATCAAGGGCTTGCACAGTGGTTGCGAGGTCGCTGTGAAGCCCGGATTGCACTTGCACCACCGGAATAACCGAGGTTTTCCGTGCGAATTGGAGTGCATGGCGTAATTGGATCAAAGCGTCCGGACTCCCTACCGCGTAAAAGAGGGAAGTTAAGAGCTGTGCAACAGATCTCTTATTCTCCGGGAGCTGGTGGCTGAACGCCGCAAAGATCTGGTCAGCCGGCGGCAAATGAGCCGGTGTACAATCCAATCCCATCAGCGATGGTATCCCAGTTGCATAGGAAGATATGAACTCGGTATCCCCTTCCTCTCCCTCAATACAGAGTGACGCCGCCACAGGTAGAGTCTCCTTACTACTCGCAGACTCATTACATGGAATTTGAGGCGTGACATGCGCTAAGACGACCTGTGCGCCACCAACAATAGCAGGAGACGAATCCGGGAAACTATTGGAAACCGGATGGCTTGCGCAGGATTCCCCAGCAGCTAGGCTTTGCGTTTGGGCTTGGGCTGCCAAGGGAGTTGCAGATGATACAGGTAGCCCTGCACCTTCTTTCGGATTGGATTGGTCGGTGGGACTATCGAAAGGTTGTCTTAAGAAACACACCTCGCCTCGTTCCGCCAGTAGATCCAAATCCATCAAGTCTAAAACCGCAGGAGTCGATGGCACCTGAGTTTGATCCTGATTCTGACCCCCTGGCCAGTGGGGCCCATTGCTCGTTGTCTTTGGACTTGATCGGATAGGGATCTCATCGAAGCCACCTTGCGGGGACCACCACTGCATCTCGTCGCTCCCTACAATGTTTATCCTGTCGCTTCGATCAAGGTCACCACTCTGCAGCAGCGCGACATCGCAGGGTATCAGGGTCCTGGGTGACAGGTTTGGCCATTTATCCATCGCGATAGATTCTGTGGATGCTGTGGATAGCGACAGATCAAGACACCTGAGTTCGGCGTCGCTGAGTTGTTGAAATAATTCCGCGGCCGGGGAATCCCCATGGATCATCAGATATTCGGGTGGACTGTCAGTTGGGATGTTAACGAGGCTGGTTCCAGGCGTATCTGCAGTCTCTTTCCCTCTCTCTGTCTCCGAGATAGACAGGGAGCTGATGCAGTCTAGAATATCGACTATGTTCTCTTTTGCTAAATGCTTCGCTTCAATGAAAGTACTGGAAGGAGAGGTGGCCAGTGCATCCAACAGTCTCTCACGAAAGTCCACACACAGCCAGTCCATGAAAACGAGATCACGGCAGTTTCGCTTGCTTCCCACTGACTGCTCGCACTGGGGGGCTTCTGAGGTCGCATACGAGCCCCCTGCTAGGTCCATTGTTGTGGTGGAGGAACCGGCCCTGTGCATGTGTGATCCTATACTTTGCAATCAATTGTAAGTGACGAGAACGAGAGCAAATGTGGTAATAAGGAGCTGCAAACGCCTCAAGGTCGAGAAAAGAATGCCACCTCTAAGAGAGATTATTCTCACAGGCAGCCTCATCGGCCCTAGACTAATGAGAACAACATCAGCAAATGCATCCGTCCTTTTGTCCCATCGCCATAGCTGACGATTGTTCCATTAGAACCCTAGTCGCTAGTTACCGGTATCCTGTAGGTCAGCAGTAAGACCGAAGGCGTTGGCGTTCAATTGCTTGGGACTCATTCTGCAACGGTATGCATACTAAGAGACGCTAAAATCGGGCTGATTATCGAATTATACTATAGTCACTTTGGCGACTGGTGACTCTCAATAGCAAACAGGACAAATTTCGAAGAATGTCAGACGAATAGAGTTGGCGCACGTTCCAATTGCTCAACGTTAAGAGCCTCGAAGCCCCTCAGTACTCCTCCTCCAGTGTGTGATAGCCCCGGGGGAGTCCGCGTCAACAACAATCGAGGTTCAAGTTAGCGTGGCCGAGAATTGTCGGGCTTGTTTCCCTATCGAGAATCAGCAGTAGCCGTAGTGATTACAATTGTATGATTCACTAGGCCAATCTCACTTCATTTCCACCACTCTCGTCCTTAACGTTGATGCTTTATAAGTTTGCCAGCAATACGCTTGGGAGGCAATATTATCAATTGTGAGAGGTAAAATAATGTGGATTCTCCACACCTCTTGGCTATTCAGCATCCACCAACATTGCTATAGTGGTTGTAATGTGCATCAGACCATTTTCGGGATAATTGTGCTTTAACACGCAGTTTATAGCCCCTGAATCATTCAACAGATCCGGACATACTTGTACACGCACACATACTATGTACACACTCTGGTTAATCTATCTCATGCATCAATTGGCCATTCCATGATACTAAATGTAACACGTATGAGACATCTCAACATATTCCCAGAGCAAGCTGATACAGTTGGCATTGTATTGGCTAATTTCACGACACAAATGAAACTAACCCATTCCGGGCATATTTCGCCTACCCCACTGTCTAGACGCAATACTACCTTGATTACGAGCTTAGAAAATACCTCTGCTTATGTACATATATCCCCTGCCAGTGGCAAGGTCTAGAGGTTATTATGACCTAAGGATTTTCGGTCTTTCGAACCCCATCAAACCCCCGTGCTGAGTGGGACTTCAAATTTGGCCCCCTAAATAACACGCATTCACTACATACAGATCCTGTGGGCTAACTAGCTACGGTTAGTTGGTAGTCACTTCAAGCTGACATGGATTATTCAGCGGTGCTTTTATCTCGATAGCCTACAACGGGACTGCGGGAGATTTACGTGTTGTAGGGTCAAACAGTGGGAATTCTAGCTGGGTGAGAGAAATACATGTGAAGATTTCCTCCTTTTCTTCTTTTGCTCTCCTTCTGCCTTTCTCTCCTTCTCCCTTTAGTCTTCCCCCGCTGTGCTCTTTACTTAAGTTATCCTCCTCTCTCAGTATGCTGCTTATGCTCTCCATATTCTTGATTCCATCGATGTTCCCGTATACTCGGGCAATTCTATATGCCGTGACGATATAGAAGATTGGAGAAATTGAAGTAGTTTTGCAAGTCTTTTTTGTTGCGAATACTATCTTGAGGCCATCATGCAGGAAGCTATAATGTTTGTCTAAAGCAAAATAGAATGTGGTGGCGCAAGCTAGGGCATTTTGCGTCCATGACACTCTCCATTGCGCAGCCTGTTTACAGCGCCACCAGAAAGCCATAGGTAGGTGCTGTCTCTACGAATGACATTCTAGCTTTGGGCGCTCTCGCCATACACTCAAATTGCCAAATATGGTATAGAAGAATAAGCAGGTATGTAGGCTTGTTGGTCTTGCTAATCAATTCCATGTTCTACATCGAGTGGAGCCCTCGGACAATCTGCCAAAGGTCTCTGATGAAGATTATTAACAACAAAATTTGGGTGTTTGGCTCTTGATAGCTGCGTCAGTAGTGGTTTTACTTGAAACTAACGGCCTGATATTCATAATCTCAATGGATAGCTAATTCCCTACCATTGTTCTACTTATTTATCTTCGACATTGAGCATATTGGCCTAGGACGTTAGCCGGATGAATCCTTCGGAGGAGCTATTGCCTAAGATTATTTCATCTCATAAGAATGAAAAAAAAAAACGACATTGAAATACTTTTTTATATGTACATCTCCCCGGAGCGCAGATTTTGACATTTATTCGGACTTCCAGATCTTGGCACAAGCCTGTCCCTCCATGGGGGCGGGACTAGGCCACGAGTTGATCCACGCGGGCCGCGACTCCGCCGGGGTTTAGTTTAGTTTCGAAGTGGACGCTATTTCCGATTGTCACCACTGTGTTCTGCTGTTCTAATCCAGCTCATCTCCTCGGCTACGTATCCTTTGGTTACATATAAACAATATTTAATCATGACTTGCAGTGATGAAGAGTGATCGAGCCTTATCATAATTGATTCCACATAGTAAATGTCGGAATATACATAGTACATAGCCCCCCTCCCCCTCAGAAGAAGCAAAGACAACATGTCTGTGTTTGCTGTGCGTAAGTTTGCTCTGGGCCGCGAACTCAGCTGTATGAGATTCTGTGGTATTTCTGAACCTGACCTGAATTATCTATGTACATCGAACCACATGAATCGAGTGACCTTTGCTTGCATACAGTACCTAGCTGGTAATACCAAAATAAATGAGAGAAAGGTGGTCGTGGTGATGGGATGACCAGTCCCCATGCAGAGATGTATTAGCAGCATGCAGATGAGGGGTAGCCTTGCAATTAGGCCACCTCCTCAAGGTTGGGGGTTGAGAACTAAAACATTTATCTAGCGTAGAGGGTAGAAGGGGAAAGATGCCTGCATGCCTAAAGGGCTGATGTTTATGTAATAGGACTAGCCTAGTTGGGATCCCGAGCCCTAACTCCGCGGTGCCATCTGAAATAGTATCATCCAGAATCGATGTTATTGTGTATGCTACGCGCTTCAGACAATTCAACTAGCTAGCAGTGAGGCCGTTGGCGTGGCTATTATTTTGCTCCTTTACCCATTTGCCCGATTCGACCCGCACGTACCGATCGTGCTGCCTCGAGCATCCCATCCCATTCCACAGACACTCAATGGAGATATATATACGAGCACCTCGAACTGCGGCGACATGAAGAAAGAACAGAGTGCAATTTTCCCTGCTTGTTTCGTTTTTCGTTTTTCTTTCTCAAGGTCTCTTTGATATCTCTATATTTGAACCACACGCACAACATGGTCTTCACTTCCCCATCATGGTGCCGCGACCTAATTGTTCCCTTCCCCGAGACGCAGCTGGTGGGCGACTTCGTACTTAAAGGCGTCGGCGAAAATGTCGAGGGGAAGTCTATGCTAGTCTGTGCCCAGACTGGGAAATCGTATACCATCAAGGATCTCGAGTATCGCGTCACCATGTTGGCCCGAAGCCTAGCAAAAGTGCTGGGTTGGAACCCTAATGAAGGTTCTCCGGAGAACAACGTCGTAGGGATCTTAGCTTTGAACGCGGTAAGCTGGCCAACTCGCATGATATAATAGCAATTGCATAACAGAACTTTTAGATGGATTTTGTACCTCTATCATGGGCGATTCACCGCATCGGTGGCACATGTCTTCTCTTGCATCCCACGTCCTCAGCTATCGAGATTCAGACCCTCATGCGGAAAGCAAATTGTCACACGCTCTTCACTTGCCGCCAACTGTTGCCTATCTGTGAAGCGGTTTTCACTGCTTTGAACCAAGATCCAGCGCGGCTGTTTCTGCTCGAATTAGCTGGCGACGATGCCACACCGACAACCCTGAAGACCGTTTCCCAGTTGATTGCAGATGGGGAGGATCTGCCGGCATTGGATGATGTGGCTCTCCAGGCTGGAGAGACCCAAGATCGTGTCGCTTATCTTTGTCCAACGAGCGGCACCTCCGGGTACCAGGTATCTTGAACAATCTAACATCGAGTTACACCACGGCGAAGACAGCCGCGCTGATCTTATTTTGACAGAAATTGGCGGAAATTACCCATGCAAACGTGATTTTCAATGTCCTCCAGGCAATCACGCAAGATACGTATGCTACCGGGCCCAGGAGCCAGGTTGTCTTGGGGGTCCTACCCTTGAGCCACGCCTACGGCCTGGTCTTGCTCCACACAATGATATGCCTTCGCGATACAACGATTCTGCACACGCACTTTGACATGCAGGCTGCGCTACGGACTATCCAGCAGTATCGGATCCAGCGGTTATACTTGGTGAGTTTGGCTAGTTTCGACTGAAAGAAGGATATATGCTGACAAGGTCCCCTGATTTGTTTTAAAGGTCCCCGCAATCGTGGCAGCCTTGGTCAACAATCCGGTCTTATTCAAGATGGCCGATCTGTCGTCTGTGCAGACGGTGGTATGCGGGTCTGCGCCCTTGAGTGCCGACATGATGCACGCCATGAAACAAATTCGCCCCGATTGGGATTTACTCCCTGGGTACGGTATGGAGACATATAATACACTCCAAATTGAAGACACAGGCGGGCTGACCAAGAGTCAACGACTATAGGGTTGACTGAAGCGGCGGTGATTGTCTCATATACGAGTCAACATAGCATCTTTCCCGGCTCTGTGGGAAGCTTGTTATCACAGGTACAGGTCCAGCTGATCGATGCCGATGGAAGCGAGATCCACGATTACGATGTGGCGGGAGACCTGTACGTGCGATCACCTAGTGTAATGAAGGGCTATCTCGGGACGAATGAGGCGGATCCCTCTGCATTCGACCAAGACGGGTGGCTGGTGACGGGCGACGTAGCGTGCATGAGGCGCAACTCTGACGGTGAAGAACATCTATTCATAGTAGATCGAAAGAAGGATATCATGAAAGTCAAGGTATGTCTACCATTTCCTACTCCGTTGTGTGGCGTTTCTAAAACCAAGCGCCACAGGGCATCCAGGTGGCGCCGGTTGAGATTGAAGCCCAGCTCTTAAACCACCCAGCAGTGGACGAGGCCGCAGTATTGGGTATACAGAAGGACAAGACTAGCGAGCGCCCATTCGCATTTGTAGTGCGCTCGCGTCAGAAAGACACTGAGATGGACGAACAGACACTCCGAGAGGCCCTCGCCGCACACATTCAAAATACCCTTAGTGAGCCATTCTGGCTTCGGGAGAATATCCGGTTCCTGGAAGCAATACCTAAAAGCCACAGCGGTAAAGCTCTAAAGTTCAAACTGAAAGAGCTGATTTAAATTGTGGCGCCCTCTATTTAGTATTTGGTCGGGGAAATGGGTCTGAAGGGGATTGGTACCCATCGCCCGCGTATTGACTCGTCTGGTGGACTGCTGGTACTTAGACAAGGTAATTGGTTCATAGCCCTCAATCTTTCTTTGTGTGCTGGTGGTGATCCAACAATTGTTTCCTATGATAAATCCACCAGGGTTGGGAGTGACCGAAGGTTCGGTCAGGGATGATAAATAGTAAAGAGTAAAAGAGACCGAGTTATTCCTCACAACAGCCTGGGGGCAATCAGCAGTCCCAGGTGTATTTAATTCCAATAGATGCTGTGAATAGGCTCTGGCAGAAGTATACACTAGGCCGAAGAATAGAGTCTATGAGCCTCATATTAGATCGCATGTTTGATGCACGTTTACCTGAACTGCCTCGACTAAATCAAGATATTCCTGCTAATTTAAATCATAATAACAGTGTTTTATGCCTTTTTTGCATATCTTCGTACCCACCACCTTGGCAATTGGACATTGAATATTTTCATGATAAACCAGACATGTGTAAACGTACCAACATTTACACTCCCTAGTAGGGACTTGCCTCAGGGTAATTGGAAAGTAACTAAAGGCAGAACTCAGCTGCGAGATATACCCGATACCCCATACATACCGACCCGACTTTATATGGTCACTGGCTATATCAATAAGAATATATGGAGAATAGCATGGATGGGTTCAATCACGCGGCTGCCACAGGGGTCTTCACATTGAGCTGGCGAATGGAAATCATCCCATCCTCGCCCTCAGGCCGAACATGCGTGAGCGGGCGCGCAAAGGCGTCAAACTTCCGACAGTGGTAATCCTCATATGCCCAGATCGTCCCATCGTCACTGGTGATGATGGCCTTCTCATTTGGCCGGACAAAATAGGCTAGAGTGTACTTAGTGGCCTGCTCGGTGTCACATGGAATGACACGATGGACAGAAGGAATGCAGCGTCCTTGAGAAAGGAATTTCAAACAGTCGCCAAACTGTACGAAGAGTTGCTGGGGATTTGGATCCACGAAGACCCAGTCTTGCTTTTCAACCTCAAAGATCTGGAGCCCCCGGGCCGTGGCCGAGAGAATAGTCAAGCTACCCACGTCAGTGTGCGCGATGTGTCCAAAGTTGGCGGATCCGATGGGTTGTGGCGGATACTTGAGGAAGCCTAGATTGGTGACGGAGGGTTCGTCGGGCTGGTGGGCGGCCAAAAGCGTATCTCCTAGCTCCAATATCTCACCCAAACGGCGGAGGATCAGCTGAGCGGCCTGCTCGTACCGCTTCAGACAGCGTGTGAGGGCTTCGCGGTGGGAGAAGATTAGGTCTGGGGACTGTAGTGCGGGTTGGTGACTAGGGAGTAGAAGCTCATTTTGGGGCAACTGTAGATATAAGTTTATAGCTTAGTCGAACAGGTTGAGTAACTAATAGCAGATGCGAGAGATATGTACCATGAACATCTCGAATCCATCGGGCTGGCCGGTATGCGCGCCTTCTTCGACGCCCAGCGGCTTGAATCTAAAGAGCCACGGGAAATTCTTGTTAGTCCCACCTTGTAAGAGTGATCGATTGTTCTGTGAGCTTAGGATTTTCTTACCCCGTGGTTCGAAATCGTCCCAGCGTCTTAAAGTCATATTGCTCCCTCAGCGGAGTCGGAATATTGAAAATCTCTTCCGAAAAGGATTCGAGATAACGAACATCCTGGCGTAGCAATAAAGCCTCAGGACAATCAAGATCCAGATCAAAATACCCATCCACAAGAGCGGCTTTGGTCAATGACTGGATATCCAGCTCAGTAGCATCAAAAAGCCCTTTGTACGAGACTCGAGGCATATTGGTAAAAGATAAATGGTAGGTTTCAAGACTGAAGGAAAGAGATCAAGGTCGAGAGGAGATACCCAGCGCTTCTTTTATAGCCTACCTGTTGCTGGGCAGACATTTGCTGACATTTTGGGTGGCCTGTTCCACTGCTGAATGTGAATATGGTTTATACTGTGGGCTAAGGCTTCTTGGGCCAACCCAGAAACTAGCCTGTCATGATGGAAGAGGTCAAATTTGTCACGGAGACACATGCTTCCAGGAACTGTGTTTAGGTACAAATCATATACAATTGAGTCAAACAACATTAGCGAAAAAGTAATTGGCAATGGTATATACCTATATTGCCTGCATATACTAACAAACAAATCAATGGTGTTTAGTGTCTTCTCGACTGAGTAGTCGCCAACCGGGCATATTCTTTCTTCAAACTAGCCCACAACTTCTTCAGAGACGTGCGTCTCTTCTTCTTCTGCTCTTGCTTCTTCTTCTCAGATGCCACAGCGTCCCCGAAAGGATATCTGCCTTCCTGTGATTCCGCTAAGATATCCAGCGCCGAGATCGATCGATCTCCGTCACCCAAAAGAGATGATAGGTAGACGGCATCCAAAAGATCACCGCCTCTCTGTGCAAACGAAGGGATGCACGTCTTTTGAACATCCATTCCCCGACGATGCTGGAGTACAGCTTCCCACTCCGATGTATGTTTGAGCTTAGAGTGAGTCATGCCTTCTTCTCCGGAGATGAGCTTCGTGATTTGTACAATCGGTACGGAAGCCTTCTTCTTAGACTTTTTCATTCGGGATATAGTTGGCGCTTCAAACTGTAGCATAGTCTCCTGCAGGGTTTGTGATGAGTCGTTCAGGAAGGTTCGAACAAGATCTCCGAGGGTGCTCAAGTATTCGAATGCCGTCTCCTCGGATATACTTCCACGCCGGTAGGACATTCGGAGTTCCAACTGATCCTTCCGAGAGACCGCAGTGATGCCCATATCGTTCATCCACGTCGCATCAGGTGCCCCAAAGCTCGAGATAGCATATTCTTGACTGCCCATATTAAGAGTACTGGTCTGCTCCGATATGTGGTTTAAAGTAGAGGTAAAGCGCGTCGACGTCACCCAGTCTGTACATTTATGTAGAATTTCCCGGAATCCAATTTGAGCGTGATCGAGGCTTTGAACCTGTTGATCTCGGATCTTATGAAGGAGTTCCCGAACTGTGGTTTCGTTGGAGAGCTGGACACGGACCGGGAGGAGTGTGACACAACAGCCCATGGCGTTCATTAGAGAGGGCTTGACAGTGCCTCTTGTGGACACTGTGTCACCGAACACAACATCCTCGCTATTAGAAAAGTGGCTGAGGGTAACCGCCCACGCTGCCTTCACCAGAATTGCCGTAGTTATACCTTCATATTGAGGATTCACGTACTGAATAGTTTGAGGGGCAAGGTGTGCGATTTGGGAAGGATATTGACCAACAGCCGTGGCATCGCTACCCAGGCTAGTCATACAAGAGCCAGAAAGCAGATCAGTCCAGTATTTGAAGGTGTTTGGTGAAATTTGCTGCTGCTGATAGTAGAGGAAATCCGAGAACAGCGGCTGTGGCGAAGGGACTGTTCCTTCGATGATGCACTTCAGACTTTCCCAAACTGCGTTCATGGAGACAGCATCATACTCAGCATGTGTCATTCGTAAGATGACTCGGTGTCGGGAGCTTTGAGATTCCTCAATAATGGCAATCTGGGTAAAAGGCTCGCCTAGGCAGGGAGATGGAAACAGTTGTTGGTTTATGATCTCGGAAGTCATTTTCTCTATGGATTGATCGGTGTTGAAGATCCGGATTTCAGGCTCATATAGCTTCTTGATCATCTGGAGAAGTCGGCCCTGGTCGAACACATAGGCTGTGCGTAATAGTGGAATGAATTTGATCAAATCTAAACAGCTCTTTCTCAATATCTCAACGTCATAAGTGCCATTGCCATCGAGGAGAAAATGCGAACAGTTTGCAGCCCGGGGGGTAGTGAGGACACCTGCAACCGTCAAGGCTTGAAAGTCGGTTGTCGGCAAGATGTCAATAACATCGCGCGAGCTGCAATTGCAGACAGGGTTTAAGACATTTTCGATGAATTCTGCAGGGCTGTCGGAATCGATTAACGAGAATGGAGCTGCATCATTGCCTGAAGCGATTATAGTCTCGTCCTCTCCCCGAGCGCTCAGGATAAGAGCCAGGTCTGAAATGCAAGGGTACTTGAAGATGTCGGCTACGGTCAAACTGTAGCTTCGAGAGTGCGAAGCTGCGACAATGCGCATTGCCGCGAGGGAGTCTCCTCCAATGTGGAAGAAATTATCATTGGTCCCAATGTCATCGAGCTTGATATTGAGCCCTTGAGCCCACAAAGCCTGCAGATCTCGCTCCATCTCGGTAGACGGGGCCACTTTGGGTCCATCACTGACCCGATACTCACGGATCTTGTCGTCACGGATGCTTACCAGTAGCGCACGTAGGGACTTGCGATCCAACTTTCCTGATAAGTTGCGACTCATTTCAGCAATCGGAAGGAAAACGTGCGGAACCATGTAATGAGGCAATGTTTGCAACAATGTTTGGTAGAGCTTCGTGAATGCCGTTTGCAGGTCTGTTGATAGTAACAGAATTCCCGACGGTGTTGTCGGCCCAAGGCGATGCGCGCAATCTGCGGCAAATTCGACTACTGCCACTAGAGTGATCCTTTGATCATGTACTTCTGTGAGTGGCTCCACTGCCACAGTACTGGCCCCAGGCAGATGGTGCAAGATTTGATGTTCGATTTCGCTTAGTTCGACTCTTTGGCCTCGGATCTTGATCTGGGAGTCCATTCGGCCCAGATAGATCAATGTGCCGTCCTCGTTTTGCCGGACAAGATCGCCAGTGCGATATAGTCGTCGCCCACGCAAATTTAGGCGCCGAGTAAACGCCGGATCGTTGATGAATGATCCATCCGTCCTGGCTGGGTCACCAAGATAGCCACGTGCCAGGAAGGGACCTTCAATCCAGAGCTCACCAGGGGCTCCGATGGGACTGAGAAGATTGTCATTGTATGGCTGTGTGACCCATAAGCGTGTTGAAAGTGGGAATCCAATGTTTCCGACTTCGTTGGCGCTGGTGTACGGCCGGGTACAAGTGCTCATCGAACCTTCCGTGGGTCCATAGGCGTTGTAGACTTCAACATGATTCAACCATAGGCTAACAACATCTGCACGTACTGCTTCACCAGTCAAAATAAGTTTGCGCATAGTGGGGACATTCATCGGAGCGATCTGCTGGGCCACGGTGGATGTAAGCATCGCCGTGTTGACGTTCATGTCTGCCATGACCTCAGTGAGCCGGTTCATGCGGTCCTCCTCGTGTGGCACACATACTACACCTCCAAATGCTGTCGTGGCGAAGGTGTCAGTGATGATGTTATCAAATGTGTATGATGCAAACTGCAAAAATCGAGTACTCGATGTGAGTCCCAACCAGCACCCCTGCTCATGTAGACTTGTCGACATGGTCCCGTGCTCAATTACAACGCCCTTTGGAACGCCAGTGCTACCTGATGTAAAAATTGTCCAGGACGCGTTAGACGGTCTCACTCCAGTATCTGGTGAATGGGTATAATATGGAAGATCATCGAAAGAATCCTGATCGAGGACGACGAGTCTGACTTGCGCAATGGAGCTCAGTCCACGTAGTCGTTTCTCTTGCTCTGGGCTCACTATAATGACGCGGGTCTGAGAGATTTCGACGATAGTTTCGATGCGAGCCAAAGGATGAGTAATCCCCAGGGGCATAATGACACCACCTGCCTGCATGATAGCGAGCATCGCCACTGATCCCCATTTAGATTTCTCCATACAGAACCCAACGATACTTTCAGGACCGATATGGAGAGACACGAGGTGATGAGCCAAACTTGAGGCCGTAGAGTACAATTCACGGTATGTAAAATCTCCATCCCACGCGTTGATAGCGGTGGCCGAGGGCGAGCGATCCATCTGATCTCGCACCATCTCGTGGATGCATTTCTCCAGTCGTTCAGGTACCTCTTTGTTCCATTGTAATATCTGTTCCTGACTCTCCTGGTCAATCGCCAATATCTCGGCTAGCGAGGAAGATTGGGCTACCGGCTCGCACAGTCGGCGTGTCAAGCAGGCGAAATAATCTATCACATGTTTCATTTCGGAAGTGGGGATGATATTCTTGTCGTAGTGAACGTCAACGATAACTTGCTGTTGGCCGAGCTTGCATTCGAGAGTGATAGCATGTGCATTGAAGGGTTCGATCGGCAGCTCAATCGTTTCCATGCCTGGAAAGGCTAGCTGACCATCAAAACCGTTCTCATCAGCAGGTTGAATTACGAGTAAGCTGCCCGTGTCAAGCACAGGTGCAAGCTCGGGAACAAGTGTCTTGATGCCTTGGAGACCAGCATGCTCATGTTCAATCATGTTTGTTGCTTGCAACTGGATAGCTGCTAGGTACTGGGCCGTATTTTGCGTCTGTTCCACATTTATCCGAATGGGTACCGTGGTAATGGTGGGACCCGCGATGTCAGAGATGCCCTGAACCCTAGCGTTACGGCCAGATAAAGTGGCTGCAAAGGCTATGTCTCCATGCCCAGAGAACTGTGCTATGACCAGTGACCATGCAGCACGCAGGATTGTGGAAATTGTCGTCTTGTATTCTGTCTGAGTGACTGAGAGTAGAATTGTCTGTTGGAGAGTCTCTTGCGGAAGTGGCTGGATATCTATTGGGCGTCGAGGCCAGCTGGCCATGACATCGCCCTTTAGTTGGTCGCGCCAGTAGTCAGTGCTGGAGACTGTATCAGGGCGTCCGTTCTGCAGGTACTGGATAAACCGAGAGAATGGAGCAGAGGACTGAGACTGATTCGAGTTATAAATCTCAGCTAGACGTTTGCTGAGTGTATTCACGGTCCAGCCGTCATATAGAGCATGGTGGGCAGTCCAGATAAAATAGCATTCTCCACTCGACTCTTCAACAAAGCCATATCGTGCCAAAGGTTGGCCCAGAGACATTCCCTTATCCCGGTCAACTTGCAGATACTGTTCTAGGTTTGTGCCATATTGCCAGAAAATGGTGTCGCGGACCACAACTTGTACTGCGCATGATTCCATTATGATCCTAGAACGCAGGATGCTGACTTCCGCAAACAGGGTCTCCCATGCCGCCTTGAACTGCTCGCGATTTGCTGATTTACCCATCGAATACACCTGGCGGCTCACATAGGCTGCCGGCTGTCTGGCAGTAACCGCCATGAGGCCCTCCTGCAAGGGGGTACAAGGGTAGACATCTTCAATCCGGTCTTTTTCCACCCCGATACTCATCGCGACATGAGATAAAAGGTCCTCTCTCTCATCCGTGGAACTACCTTCGAAGTCCTTCCACATGGAAAATGGCACAGGATTCTTTGTTTCATGGACAAAAAGATCCCCCGAGGGCCGTTCGGCGAGGTTTGAGGCCAAGTCAACCAATTGGGGCCACTTGAAAATATCTTGTACACTCAGTTGTAGTCCATGGGATGCTGCTGCGACGACCATCCGCATTGCAGTCAGGGAGTCACCACCCAGGTGGAAGAAATTGTCATTCATGCCTAGTGTATTAACGGAGACGTCAAAAACCTCAAGCCATAGCGCGTGCATCTGCTTTTCAAACTTCGTCACGGGGGGAGCCTTCGTCTCCCCACCTTCATGTTGGATATATTGCTGAAGGCTTGTAACCGAGTATTGCGCCAAAAGTCCCCGGATAGCACGTCTGTCCAACTTGTTGTTTGCATTTGATGGCATATGGTCCACGGGAAGGTATGCGGCGGGGACCATGTACCTCGGTAAGATGCCGAAGAGCTTTTGACGAAGAATGTTGATTTTAGCACGTAGGTAACCACTGGGAGCGAGGGGTTGTGGACCATCCCGCGGAGCCGTTTCGTTGCTCTCGTTCGTCATTTCCAATACAGCAACGAGGCTGACTTGTTTGCCATCGGCCCCGTGCTGGACGCGCTCCACAGCGACGCTACGCGCACCCTCAAGGTGTTTTTGGATCTGGTATTCGACCTCACCCACTTCTATACGCTGACCTCGAATCTTCACCTGAAGATCTCTGCGGCCGAGATGGATTAGAGACCCATCTGGATTTTGCTTAACAAGATCACCAGTTCGATACAACCGTCGACCCGAAAGACCGAGTTGTCGCATAAACTGGGGATCTGTGACAAAGGCCGCACGAGTCTTCTCTTCGTCGTTGAGGTACCCACGAGCTTGATTGGGCCCCTCAATCAGTAGTTCACCTGGTGCTCCGATAGGGCACAGAGCGTTGTGATTTTCAGCCTGCACCACCCACCAGGAGCAAGCAAGTGGGAACCCAATGTTGGATGCGAGTTTCGCGTCATGGATCGGCCGGCTGCAAGATGAATGGATCGAGCATTCTGAGGGACCATACGCATTCAGAACGGTTGCGTGAGGAGACCACAATGCAACAGCTGCAGCTGTTACAGGTTCGCCAACAAGAACCATCGTTCTCATAGAGGGGATCTGCTGGGGGACGAGCATCGAGGCGACGGTTGAGGTCAAGGTTGCGAAATTAACACTCATAGACATCATTGATGTGGTGAGCTTATTCACGCGATCATGTTCAGATGGAATGCACACGCATCCTCCTGCCCAGAGAGTTGTGAATAGATCCTGAATCGTTGCGTCAAATGTGTGAGCGGCAAATTGAAGTGTTCTGGTAGTATGATCCATCTTGAATTCCGCACCATGGGCCTTGATACTTGTACTTAGAGCACGGTGCTCCAAAATAACCCCCTTCGGGGTGCCCGTACTTCCAGACGTGTAGATTATCCAAGCTGCATTATGCGGAGCCACCCCAGTATCCCGAATGAGCGCGGTGGTCTGCGCGAAATCGAGCGTTTCAAATTTCTCAATGGACTCAGCATCCACAGAAAATAGCTCTAGGCCTAGTTGTGCCAGCCTATGATACTGTCCACTATCCACAAGCACAGTGTCCACTGCAGCATCCTGTGCGATTCCTTGAATTCGTGCCAGGGGATGATTAACTCCCAAAGGTACAGCAACACCACCAGCGTATAAAACTGCGAGCATGGCGACAGCCGCCCATTTGGACTTGTTCATACAAAGTCCCACGGTTTTCTCGGGTTTGACGCGGGTGTCAAGAAGGAGGTGGGCAGCAAGTCTGGCTGCATGACAAGAAAGCTCAGCGTAGGTAAAGTCACCATCCCAAGCATGGATAGCCGGAGCAGTGGGCTGTCGTAAGACGCGATCGAAAACGAGGTTATGGATGCATTGATCTGCGTGGGTTGGATTTACACGGTTCCAGGCCAATATTTGATCCTCATCTTGCGGACTGATATGTAGCGTGTGTAACGGTTGCTCGAATCGGTTGGGATTGAGGAGCTCCTTGACAATATGCACAAAGTAGTCGACCACCTTTAGGATATGCGCCGATGCAATCACCTGCTCGTCATACTGTACATCGACTTCAATTGAACTGGATCCCAACATACACTCCACTTGAAGCCCAAAACTGCCAAAGTCTTCAAATGGTTGTGGAAGAGCTTCCAAGCCAGGTAGAGCAATAGGGCTATTGTTGGTCTCCGCCGCGGGCTGGATCACAAGAATGTTGCGAAGAGCCAAGGCGGATTCGCTCGTTTCTGGCAGCATCTCTTTGATCCTTTGCAATCCTGTCTGTTCGTAAGGGATCATTTCTGTGGACTGTTGCTGAACTTTTCGCAGAAGCTGAATCACAGTCATAAAATTGTCTATCGATACACGGACAGGGACAGTGGTCAAAGTTGGGCCAGCGATTTCCTTGATTTCCCTTAAGGCGGCGTGACGTCCTGAGACGCTGGCAGCGAAGGCGATGTCGTTATTTCCACTATATTGTGCCATAACAATGGCCCAGGCCGCTCGCAGGGTGGTAGAAATTAGAATGCCTTCATTCGACTGCTTAGGAAGAACAATGGCTTTCTGAATGCGCAATTGGGGGCGGACTTGAAACCCTATCTGGGGAAGTGGTGGCCAGTCTGCCACCACCTCACCGGTTAATTCGTTTTGCCAGTAATTGGTCGTCTCGATCAGATCCTGCCGCATCAAGTACCGAATGAATCTGGAATATGGAACTACACAGTGCCCTGAGGAGTACTCATTGCTATTGTAGATCTCGGCAAACCTCTGCGCGATCTCGCGCATGGTCCATCCGTCGTAGACACTGTGGTGAGCAGTCCAGATAAAGTAAGATTTGTCGGCCGATTCCGTTACGAGCCCATATCTGACAAGGGGTTGATCCAACATCATGCCTTCTTCACGATCCTCGGCGATATATGAAGCGAGGTCACCTCTGCATCTCCATACGATACGGCTTTGTACCACAACTTGTATGGCTTCCTTGTTAGGGCCCAGCATGAGGCGAGTACGGAGGATGGGAGTTGTGCGGCTCAAAGTCTCCCACGCCAACTTGAATCTGTCCAGGTCGATTTCCGTGGCAGACAATGAATAGACTTGTCGGCTGATGTATGCAGCAGACTGCCGAGTGGTCGTCGCCATAAATCCTTCTTGAAGTGGTGTACACGGGTATATATCTTCAATCTGACTCAGGTCCACATGGCAGCGAATCGCAATATCCCGCACCGCTTCAGGTGAGGCATTGGCCCACAAAGTGAACGGTTCCGGATCCTCTTCTTCTGGCACAAGTTCAGAGTTGCGCTCAGTCATGTTCTGCGCGAGGTCACAGAGACGAGGATGATGGAAGATATCGGCCACGGTTAATTGCAGGTGGTATCGCTGCCACATCATTGCTGCAAGGCGCATGGCAGCTACCGAGTCGCCTCCAAGTTGGAAGAAATTATCACTCGCTCCCAGTCTATCTGGCTGCTCAATTGCCAAAATTTCAAGCCATAGAGCGTGTAGTTTGCATTCCATCTCGGTTGAAGGAGGAGCTTTTTCTCCTCGTTCAAGATACTGCAACATGAATTCAGGAGACATTGGGGCCAATTTCTCCCGCAAGGCTCTTCGATCCAGTTTACCCGAGAGATTGCGAGGCATCTCGGCAACAGGAATATATGATGTTGGAACCATGTGTGGTGGTAAAACCTGCATCAGAGCACTGTGGAGCCTTTGGAAGGCCTCTATCATGAGCAACGATGGCGGCAAAATCCCCAATTCTAGGTAAGGGCTCTGAATTTCACCTGTTTTGTATATACTGTCGGGGACAAACTCCATCGCAGCGACAAGAACAGGCTGTAAATTTACCCCTCGCTTTAAAAGTTCCACTGCCACAGCTCGAGTCTCTGGTAGGTGCCGAGCGATCTGATGTTCAATCTCACCCATTTCAATTCGCTGGCCGCGAACTTTCACCTGGGTATCTCTTCGTGCAACATAGACAAAAGATCCGTCGTCTTTCTGGCGGACGATATCACCACTTCGGTAAACGCGACGCCCCGGTTTGATGCCCAATCTTGACATGAATTGCGGGTCCAAGATAAAGTGCTCATTTGTTTTCGCATCGTCGTTCAAGTAACCGCGAGCGAGCTGAGGTCCCTCGATAAGAAGCTCTCCTGGCGCTTCCACAGGGCATAGCAAGTTGTAGTTCTGGGGATCTACAACCCACAGACGTGTGCCGATCGGATGGCCTATGTTGTGTATCTCGTCGATATTTTGGACCGGCCCTGCAGCCGAAGAAAAAATCGAGCATTCGGACGGGCCGTAGCAGTTGAACAAGTCCACCTTGGTCCTCCAGAGATTAGTTACGTCGAGTGTGGCGGGCTCTCCCCCCAGGACGAGGAGACGCAGTGTGGGTGCCTCTTCAGGTGAGAACAACCCAGCCACAGTATACGTCGTCGCAAGCGAGTTCACCTCTGTCTTACTCATGAAAGCAGTGAGCTTGCGAATATCGAGACGATCATCCTCGGACGGTACACAGCACAGGCCGCCCCATGCCAATGTGGTAAAATAATCCTCAATGGTGCCGTCAAATGTATGAGCTGCATATTGCAACTTGCGAGTGTGGGTGCCAAATCCATATCGTGCTCCGTGGGATTTGATACTCGTACATAAAGTGCCGTGCTCGAGAACCGCTCCTTTCGGTGTACCGGTTGTACCAGAAGTGTAAATTACCCAAGCAGCGTGGGCTGAAGTGACCAGGGGACACAAAGCGACATCAAGGGTAGGTGTAATAGATAGTCTCTCAATGAGCTGTGGGCCGACCACGAGGAGTTTACAGTTGACACGGCCATTTAGGCGACTGTATTCTCTGGCATCCACCAGCATCATGCTCGCCTTGGTGTCATTCACGATGGTCTCGGTTCTATGGATCGGATAGCTCACGCTCAATGGCACAACCACACCACCAGCCTGGAGAGTGGCAAGCATGGCCACCGCCACCCATTTTGATTTGGACATGGAGACGCCAACCATTTGTTCTACTCCGACACCCATAGCCACAAGTTCACTTGCCAGAAGGCCAGCCATTTGAGTCAGTTCCTTATAGCTCAAACTTCCATCCCATGCCCATATCGCTTGATATGTTGGGCGGGCGCGTGCTTGCTCCACAACAAGCTCATGGACACATTTGCCGACCTTCTCCGGAACAGTTGCATTCCATGCTGCAATTTGTCGCTGATCAGCACTACTCAGAGAATCCAATTCCAGCAAGGGGCGGCTTTGGAGGTTTGGGTCACACAGCTGCTCCAAGTTGTGGGTGAACTGGTCCAGCACTCGAGTCATATAGTTGATTGAGACGATATTTGAGTCGAATCGAGCTACCACCCCGATTGTTTGCCCTATAGTACACTGGACATTGACTCCAAAACTGTCAAAGTCCTCCACTGCGAGCGGAAGGGCTTCTATACCGGGGAAATCGAGAGTAGTATCGCTCTCCGCATCTGTTTGAATGACTAGCAGATTGCGTAGCTGCAATATAGGATGACTGAGGATTCCTTGTAGCCCAGTATGTTCATAATCGATCATCTTGATGGATTGGTCCTGCACTCCTCGAATGAAATCTTTCACCGACTGAGATTTATCACTACTGACTTGGATTCGCGCGGGCACTGTGGTGATGGTTGGAGCGATGATCTCACTCACTTCGTGGACAGGGGCGTTGCGGCCGGAGACGTTGGCTGCAAATACAACATCCTTGTGGCCAGAAAATTGCGCCATGGTCAAGCCCCAAGCGGCTCGCAGCACGTTGGCCATCAAAATGCCCTGTGTCTGATGGGATGCAGTGGTGACCTTTTTGCAAATGGAGGCTCTGGGACGCGGCTCGTATCCTGCATTCGGCAGAGGAGGCCAGTCGGCCATCACTTCTCCTTCAAGATACTTATTCCAGAATTCGGAACTGTCTGTCGTATTGATCTTCGTCAGATATCTTATCAAGCGAGAAAATGGAATGGAACGGGGTATGTAGTGGGCCTGGTTATAGATGTGAATGAGCTCCTGGCACAAGAGACGAATCGAGAAGCCATCGTATATACTATGATGGGCGGTCCAAACAAATATTGGGTCGCTAGACGGTGGATAGATCAGACCATAGCGAGCCAGTGGCTGTCCGAGCCGAATTCCTGCCTCCTCATCCTGCTGAATGTAGACTTGTAGACTGGAGTGCTGGTGCCAGGTAATATCCTCCCGCACAACGACTTGCCAGGAACCATCTGCGTCAATGATCATTCTTGTACGTAAGATTTGTATGTGTGAAGCCAGCGTCTGCCAAGCCGCCTGAAACCGACTGATATCGATCTTGTCGGATAACGCATACATTTGACGGCTCACGTATGCCAAGGGTTGACGCGCAGTGCTTGCAAGAAGGCCCTCCTGTAATGGCGTGCACGGGTACACGTCCTCAATTTGTTCGACAGATATGCCACATTGCTCGGCAATGAGCTCCAGGCGTGCCGCTCGGTTTTCTGCATCTGTATTCACGGCGTCTTCCCATAGGGCGAATGGGGCTGGATCTCGCTCCAATGCGTCGACCCTCTCATTCTCCAGGGCTTTCTGTTCCATCAAACGTGCAAGATCCGACAGTCGGGGATTTTGGAAGATGTCGGTCACAACCAGCTTCAATTCCTGCCTCTGTTGGTTGGTAGCCGCTACCATTCGCATAGCCGTGACGGAGTCACCACCTAGATGAAAGAAATCATCCTGAGCACCAATCTCCTCAGGATTGACTCTTAACACCTGTGCCCATATCTTTTGTACAAACTTCTCCATTAAAGTAGATGGAGCTATTTTAGGCTGGGTCTCATCAGCGATATATCCTGCAAATTTGTTCGAAGGAATTCCACACAAGAATGCCTCCACGGCCCGGCGATCCAGCTTGCCTGAGATGTTGACCGGGATGTGAGTAACTGGCACATAGAAAACAGGTACCATATATCTCGGTAGAGCTTCAAGCAAGCTATGGCGCAGCCTGGCGAATGCCGATCGCAGGTTTGGCGTTGGTATTAGAGATTCCAGAGATTTTCCTTCAACCGCAGCCTGTTTGTCGTCCTTTCTGTAATCGACCGCCGCAACCAAAACCTTCTTGGTATCGAGCTCAAGCAAATGAACCACTGCGGTCAGAACTTCAGGAAGTTTTTGCGTGATCTGGTGTTCAATCTCGCCAATTTCTACCCGTTGACCACGAATTTTAACTTGCGTGTCACGCCGTCCAATATATCTAAAGGACCCATCTCCTTGCCCATAAACAAGATCACCTGTTCTATAAATGCGATGGCCCGAAGGGGTGGACAGGAAATCAGGTTTAGCGATAAAAGAGACGGCTGTTTTTTCAGGTTTGTTCAAATAACCCCGAGCCACTAGAGGGCCCTCGATCAGCAGTTCTCCAGGGGCGCCGATGGGGCATAGCTGATGATGGTTATGAGGATGTGTCACCCAGTGTCGTGTAGCCATGGGCCTGCCAATCGTGAGCGCCTCATCGGGGTGCGATAACGGTCCATTCGCGGTACACACAGATCCCTCGGATGGGCCATATGTGTTATAGATGCTCACTTCGGGTTGATTCCATAATTCTATCACCTCGGGCGTCAGAGCTTCTCCAGTCAAAGCAAGCGTGTGTAGAGAAGGTGTGTCAGCAGGAGAAATCAAATGTGCCACAGTTGGAGTCAAGCTGGCAAAGTTGACATTCATCATGCGCATGGTTTCGGCAAGATTGTTGAACCTGTCATCCTCCGATGGCATACAGACACAGCCGCCATAGATTAGGGTTGCCGAGATATCGGAAATACTGACGTCAAATGTGAATGGAGAGAACTGAAGAGCCCGGGTCTCGCTAGAAATCTTCATCTTGTTGGCCTGCGCCTTCATACTGGTACACAATCCACCGTGTTCAAGTACTAGGCCTTTTGGGGTCCCAGTGCTCCCGGACGTGTGAATGATCCAGGCCGCATTGTCGGGTGTGACGGTATTGGCTGGAACTTGAGTCTCCAAAGCTAGTCTATCCAGCAATGCTGTGTCGACAATGACTAGGTTCACGTTGAGATCCATGCTTCCTAGTCGCACTTGCTGCTCTGCATCAACGAGAATCAGCTTCGTCGCAATTTCTTCAATGATAACCTTCAACCGCGAAGGGGGATGAGTAACACCGAGAGGAACAATCACGCCGCCAGCGATAAGTGTGCCCAGCATGGCCACAATGGCCCACTTCGATTTATTCATGCACACGCCAACTTTCATTTCAGGACCGACACCGGCATCAACTAGTAAGTGCGCCAGCTGCACGGCCTGATTGAACATTTCACTGTACGTGAGATTTCCATCCCAGGCACAAACAGCGGGTGAGCTAGGGCGTGCTAAAACCTGCTCATAGATCAGCGTGTGGATACACTGACCAACACGAGAGACATCAACAAGAGCGTTGTGCTCGAAGATGAGCTGTTTATCCGCGGGGGTAGTTAGGTCCAGTTCCCCGAGATTCCGTGATTTGATCAATGCCGGGTTGTATAGCTGTTGCACTAGGTGTGTGAAATGCGATAGGATCCGTTGAACCTGTGGCGTTGGCAGAATGTGATCATCATATCGAATGGCTACTCGGAGTTCGACAGGACTCAACGTGCAGTCCACGGTCAGGGCGTGACTGTCGAAATTAGTCGATGCACGACTTTCCAGCTGCTGCAAACCAGGGAATTGATTATTCGCACTAGCTTCTTCGGCGGTTTGCACCACCAAAACATTCCGAAGTTCAAGTGCCTGCCGCGACTCCGGGGAGATGAGGGTCTTGATTTTCCGTAGACCGGTATGCTCATAGTCAATCATCTGCACGGCCTGTTCTTGAACCGAGTCTAGGAATGATGTCACATCTTGGTTCCAGTCAATGTGAATGCGCACAGGAACGGTGGTAATGGTTGGCGCAACCATGCTCTCTATCCCCAACACTGGAGCGTTCCGACCAGACACAGTCGCCGCAAACACGACATCATCGTGACCTGAGTATTGTGCCATTAGCAAGGCCCATGCTGCACGGAGCACATTGGATGCGGTCACAGTGCTGCCTAACTTGTTCCCAGCAAGAGTGACCACCTGCGTCAGCTCTAGTCCTGGTCGTGGTCGATAACCGACATGTGGAAGAGTAGGCCAGTCGCTCATCACATCACCCTGAAGCTGATTGGACCAGTACTCTGCTCGATTCATTTTTGTATTTTCATCTGCCTCTTGTTCGTGCAGAAACCGAATGAATCGTGTGAAAGGAACGAGGGGCTGGCCATGTCCATGTCCAGAGCGGAATATCTCAGCGAAACTTTTGTAAAGAAGACCTGTGCTCCATCCATCATACAAACTGTGATGGGCAGTCCATATAAAGAAACGCTCTTCTGAATTGAGGTCGCAGACCAGCCCATATCGAATTAACCGTGTTCCAGGTCCCATCTCATCCTGTTGGTCGAGCTCCAGATACTCATCGAGACTGGCACGGAAATTCCAGGAAATCTCCTCGTCTAAAACAACCTGTAGAATTGGCTTCGACAGTTCGTTGGTGGTCACAATACGCGTGCGAAGTATGGGAGTATTCGCAGTCAGAGTTCGCCAGGTCTCTTGGAAACGATCGATATCCAGATTTGAATCAAGTTTGAAGATCAGTCTGTTCACATATGCATGTGATTGCTCGGTAGTAGTGGCCATCATATCTTGCTGTAGGGGTGTGCAGGGATAGACGTCTTGGATGTTCTTCACCACCGTGCCGCATTGATTCGCAATCTCTTCTAACTGAGCATCCCGTTCTTGCTCGGGTGGATGATTGCCGAGCCACAAGGAAAACGGCTTGGAATCATGTTCCATTTCTTCGCTTGATGAGAATTTGGTGTCCAGGTGCTGCGCCAAATCCACCAACCGTGGCTTCTGGAAGATATCAGCGACAGTTATTAGCAATTCGCGCCCCGCGGTGGTCGCAACCAGTCTCATAGCAACCACCGAGTCTCCTCCAATCTGAAAAAAGTTGTCATAGATATTGATCTGTGACACAGGTATATGCAGTATATCGGCCCAGAGTTTTTGAAGCTTGCTTTGAATCGGTGTTGTAGGCTCTGCGGGAGGCTCGCTGGTAGTCAAATATTGTTGTCGATCCTCCGGCCTGATCTCCTTCAAAAGCTCCCCAATTGCCCGACGATCGAGCTTTCCGGATGCATTCAGAGGCATCTCCAGAATTGGTAGAAAGATTGACGGAACCATGTATGTGGGGAGCAACTGGAACAGAGCTCGCCATAAATTTTGCAGGGCCGTTTGTAAGGCGTGCGTTGGCTGAAGCAAACCATGCGACATGACTGGCCCATCGCGATATTCACACCCTTCTTGAAAATCGAGAACAGCGATCATCCTTATCTGCTCAGATGCATTCTCCTGCAACAATTGAACCACCACTGATCGTGTGCCCTGAAGTTGTTGTGTTATTTGATACTCGATTTCACCTATCTCTACTCGCTGGCCGCGAATCTTCACCTGTGTATCACTTCGACCTAAATGGGTGATCGACCCATCCTCGTTCTGCCGTACAATATCTCCAGTGCGATACATCCGCGGCCTATCTTCACTATCCAATTGTATCTTGAGTTGCTGGATAAAGGATGGCTCGATGACAAATGCCGCTCTGGTCTTTGCCTCGTCATTCAGGTACTCTCGTGCCAACAGAGGCCCTTCGATTAGAAGCTCGCCTGGCGCACCGATAGGACATAGTTGGTTGTATTCAGCAGCATCAACTACCCACAGCCGAGTCCCCATTGCTGTACCAATGATCGACGCTTGTTTGGGGTCAGTCAATGGTTCACTGCAACTTGAGTGAATCGAGCATTCAGACGGGCCGTAGGCATTCAGAACTGTGACATAGGGTAACCACTGCTGGACTACGTCCGGTTTGACGGGTTCACCAACCAATGCTAGCTGTTGCATTGAGGGCACGTGCGGAGGATGAATGAGTCGCGCTACAGTAGAAGTCAAAGTCGCGAAGGTCACATTCATCCTGCACATCGCATTTGTCAAGTTGCCCATGCGCTCTTCCTCGTTTGGCACACAGACGACACCTCCCCAGGCGAGTGTTGTGAAATAGTCTTGGATACAGGCATCAAAAGTGTGAGCTGCGAATTGCAGCATACGTGTATGAGAATTCATTCCGAAGCGAGCTCCGTGGGCCTGAATACTGCTGCACAGGGCACGATGCTGCAGGACAACTCCTTTCGGTTTGCCTGTGCTCCCTGAGGTATGAATGACCCATGCAGCGTTATCAGGACCGACATTCGCATGTAATGCGTTCTCCATGACTGGGAGGTTGTCAAAGAGACGATCATCAACCACCAAAAGCTGGACATCTGGAAGACTTGAGAGCCGGGCTCTCTGTTCAGCATCAACTAGGATTATATTGGCTCTAGTGTCCTCCAGTATTCTTGTAAGACGTGCCTTAGGATGAGCGACTCCAAGTGGAACGACGACTCCTCCAGCCTGCAGGATAGCTAGCATCGCAATACCGGCCCATTTGGATTTATTCAAGCAAACCCCAACCATCTTTTCAGTATCAACCTGCAAACTCATCAAATGCCAAGCTAGCTGGCTCGCGTAGTTCGCAAGTTCATTGTAGGTTAGATTTCCATCCCATGCACTGATTGCAGTGCTATCCGGTCGTTGTTTGGTTTGATTTGCCACCATGTCGTGTATACATTTTTCGACTTGCGAAGGGGCAGTACCATTCCAGCGGAGGATGGCAGATTGGTCCTCTGTACTGGCCAGTGAAATATCCCGGAGTTGGCAAGTGTCTGTGTGAATGCTATAGAGCTGTTTCACTACATGCTCCAAGCACCTCACCATCCTTTTGACTTGCGCCCCAGCAATCACATTTTCATCATAGCGTGTTTCCACAGTGATTGTGTCCAAGCCGAGGGAACACTGCACAGTCAGTGGATAGATATCGAATCCCTGTAGATTGACCGGTAGAGCTTCCATTTCGGGGAATATGGTATCTTCATCGTTCCAAGCAGGCTGGATTGCTAACAGGTTTCGCATTTCGAGCACTGGTCGAAGCTCGGGGACTAGCTTACCGATTTCATGTAAGCCTGTATTCTCGAAGTCCATCATTTCTGTTGCTTGTTGCTGAACCATTTGTAGGAAGTCGCGAACGGATTGTTTCTGATCAACGTCGATTCGAACGGGCACTGTAGTGATAGTAGGAGCCACAAGCTCTGTCAACTGCCGCACTGGAAGGTTTCGGCCTGCCAACGTCATACCGAACACCACGCTGTGCCCTTGGCCCGCATATTTAAACATAATGAGAGCCCATGCCGCCCGGAGAATAGTGGGGAGGGCGGATGCAGGGCGGTTGTGAACCTTCGAAGGCGGCAGGGGCATCTTGTAGATGTCGCGGTGCATAGGTTGAGGCCGATAGTCTTCGCGAGGCAACGGCGGCCAGTTCACAGTCAGGTCACCCTGTAGCTGGGTGGACCAGTATTTGGCATCGGCGGCACGGTCTCGTCGCAACAGATGTCGAATGAAACGTGTGTAGGGGACAATTGAAGGGATGCGGTCATGTAGATAGATGTCCGCCAGATGCTGATGCATGATCCCAGCACTCCAGCCATCGTAGACACTATGATGCGCGGTCCAGACCAGGAAGCGCTCCGTCGGATGCTGTACCAGGGCCAAGCGCAGCAGGGGCTTACCCAGTTCGATCTCTTTGCCCCGGTCACCAGCCAAGTACTGGTCAAGATCAGAGCTGTGCTCCCAGCTCAGTTGGCGCCGAACCACAACCTGCAGAAACCTACTCTCTTGAGCCTCTTCGTCAACCAAAATCCGGGTGCGCATTATCGGTGTCACTGTAGCCAAAGCTTCCAATGCCGCCTGAAAACGATCCAAGTCGATTGAACTGGCAATCCTGTACACCTGTCTACTCACGTATGCGCTGTGCTGGTGGGCTGTGATAGCGATAAGAGCCTCCTGAGTGGGTGTGCAAGGATAGACATCCTCAATTTCCTCCACAGAGACGTTACATGTTCTGCCTATCCACTCGAAGCGTTGAGCCTGGGTGACTGAATCAGCATGTTCTAGTTCTTGCCATAGAGAAAAGGGCTCAGGATCTGGCTCCTCAGGCTCTCTTTCTATGCTCCTTTCTTCGAGACAAGAGGCAAGTTGCGATAGATTTGGATGTTGGAAAATGGTAGCAACAGTGAGTTGGAGTTCACGGGCTGCTTTGAGGGCCACCATGCGCATTGCGGCAACGGAGTCACCGCCGATCTGGAAAAAGTCATCGTCTCGACCAATAGTTTTCGTATCAATTTTGAGCGTCTCTGCCCATAGAGCCTGCAATTTTTCCTCCATATTCGTAGCTGGCGTCGCCTTGTCTCCCGCATTGAGCATGAATCGTTGAAGATCTGATAAGGAAAGAGTTTTCAGATATGTTTGAAGGGCTAGCCGGTCCAGCTTCCCGGAGGAATTTGTGGGCATGTCAGCCATTGGTATATAGAGTGTGGGGACCATGTACGCCGGAAGGGATTGTAGAAGATTCAACCGCAAGCCTTGAAAGGTTGAAGCGAGCGTTTCAATTGCAACCAAAGCACTCCCGGCGGTTGCTCCTGTTGTTGCTGGTACGGAGGTGGTGCGCATGTATGTGCTGTTTGGGGCAAAATTCATCAAGGCCACTAAATGAATATGAGCACCCCGCTCTACCAGCTCCACGGCAACAGTTCCAGTGCCAGGAAGTTGTTGTATGATATGATACTCAATCTCGCTAACGTTCACTCGCTGGCCGCGGATTTTGATCTGTTGATTGTTACAGCGGCTGAGGTAGAGTATAGATCCATCCAAATTCTGGCTCACCAGGTCACCAGTACGGTACATGCGCCGTCCGGAAGGGAGGCCCAATTGGCTCAAAAACTTTGGATCGCGGACGAAGCTTGCATTGGTCTTCGCCTCGTCATGTAGATAGCCGCGAGCAAGCAGAGGGCCTTCAATCAATAGCTCACCGGGAGCCCCGATGGGACATAGAGTTTGGTAATCCGTCGCTTGCACCACCCAGAAATTGGACTTCATGGGCCGTCCGATGTTCCGGGCCTCGTGAATATGGAATAGCCGGTGGCTATTTGAGGACACAATGGAGCATTCCGACGGGCCGTAAGAGTTGAACACTTTTGCGTGTAGTGCCCAGGTCGACAGAACTGCAGGATTGAGCGGCTCACCGCTGAGTGCCAACGTGGATAATGAAGGAAGCCCTACTGGTGATAGTGTAGCCGCGATAGTAGATGTCAGTTCCGCATAGCTGATCTTCATTCGCGCCGCCGTCGCTTCCAATGCGTTCATGCGCTGCTCTTCGGATGGCACACAAACACAACCGCCAGCTTGCAAGGTGCTGAAGATATCACACAAGCTTACATCAAAGTTGTAGGCAGCGAATTGAAGTGTTCTGGTGTATTGGTTAATTCCCATGGCTGCCGCGTGGGCTGTGAGGCTGGTACATAGTGACTGGTGCTCTAAAAGGACACCTTTAGGGGTTCCAGTACTTCCTGAAGTGTAGACAACCCAGGCGATATTTTGAGACGTAATGCCGACTTGTGGCAGTTCCATAATCGTAGGTATATTGGCCATCAACGTGGTATCGACAACCACTGTATTCGCCTCTAGGCATTCTAGTCGACTCTTCTGGCTCTGATTAACAAGGATGACTTTAGTTCCAGCGTCATGAACAATACTTTCAAGACGCGGCAGTGGACTAGTCCCGGACAATGGCAATACTGCAGCGCCAGCATATAGAGTGGCCAACATGGCTACAATGGCCCATTTCGACTTGTCCATACACAGTCCCACTGTCTGTTCGGGCCCTACTCCGAGGCTAACTAGGAGATGGGCCAGTGAGATACTGTGGTTTGCTAACTCTGCATACTGTAACTCGCCATCCCATGCGTCGACTGCGATGGCCGTAGGCCGGATCATTACTTGATCAGACACCAAGTCGTGAACACACCGGCTCACAGACTTTGGAACGGCGGTGTTCCAATCTAAAATCAGCTGCCGGTCACTCGGGGAAAGTCCAATGACCTCCTGCAATGGTCGATCCTGAGCTAAGGGATGGCACAATTCCTGTACCAAGAAGGAAAATTGTTCCATGACCTTGGCTAAACTCGCTGCGGCTATCACATCTTCGTCGTACATGGCATCTATCTTCACAGCTTGACGCGCCAGGGTACACTCCACGTTGACGGCATAGCTGTCAAAGTCTTCCATTGGTAGGGCAATCGGGCTGAGTCCAGGAAAGGCCTTGTAGATGCCTGTCTCCGATTCAGGCTGGATGATCAGTAGATTCTGGAGTTCCAAAACATCATGCAGCTCCGGGAGCAGGGTTTTGATCATCTGCAAACCGGTATGCTCATGGTCAATCATATCAGTCGCTTGGCGCTGCACAGCTTGCAGGAATTTGCCAACGGTCTGAGTCCTGTCAATACCGATGCGCAAGGGAACTGTAGTGATTAACGGGCCTGTAATCTCGGCGATCTGTGAGACAGGGGCATTGCGGCCCGATAACGTGGCAGCGAAAATTATATCGTTTTGACCAGTGTACTGGGACATGACTATCGCCCAAGCGGCTCGCAATATATGGGACATCATGACGAGTCCCTGTTCGGCGCCGTCGAGGATCGGGATTTCGCCTTTGAATTGGGCCCGAGGACTTGGTTGATAGCTGGGATGTGGTAATTCCGGCCAATGCGCCACTGAATTGACATTCCCGCACTGAAGTTGGTCGCGCCAGTAGTTTGCAGTGATGACCGGGTCTTTTCCTTCGACGTAGCGCACGAATCGGGTATATGGGATAGACTGTGACAGCTCCTGCTGGAAGTAAATTGCGGCTAGACTGCGATAGAGGAGCTTCGCACTCCATCCATCGTAGATACTATGGTGAGCCGTCCACACAAACGTCGCTGCCTCGCCATCATTTCTCTGTATAAGTCCGCAGCGGGCCAAAGGCTGGCCGAGCTGCATACTTTCTTTTCGATCCTCTGCCAGATAACTCTCAAGGGTGGAACCGTGCCTCCAAGGAATGCTGTTGCAGGTCACTACCTGCAAAGATCGACCACTCGGTCCCATAATAATACGAGTGCGAAGAATGGCGTTACGCTCTATCAAAGTGTTCCATGCTGCTTGGAAACGATGAAGATCAATGTTTGGAGCCAGAGCAAACGCTCGGCGGTCGACGTAGGCCGCCGGCTTGCGGGCAGAGATGGCCATCAAGCCTTCCTGCAATGGAGTGCATGGGTATACATCTTCGATCGAGTGTGATTCAACTTCGCACTGCAGTGCAACCTGCTCAAGGAAGTGTATTCTTTCTTCGGGCATAGCCCGGCTGTAATCCTGCCAGAGACTGAAATGTTCGGGTTCGGAGTTCTTGAGCCCGGAGGTCACCTCGATTGTTGGAGAGGCTGGACTATCATTAACTCGAAGCGATCGGAATTTTGTTGTCGAGAACAGCTCTGAAATGCTGTTTGAGTTGATTATATCGACCGTTCTTACTTCGATTTCTCTCTCTTCGCATTGCGCAATGAGACTAATTGCCGCAATGGAGTCTCCGCCGAGCTCGATGAAGGACTTAGACTTCTCCAGCCTTTCAACCTGGATTTGAAGTACCTCAGCACAAATTTCGAGGAATTGTTGCTCGAATATTGCCTTCATCTTCGTGTCACAGAATGTCTCCGTCTCACTGTCGCTTTTTGAGGAATTTGAGGCACTGTAGGACGGAGTCATGGTGTTTGTGGATGAATTGGAATGATACATAGTCACAATTGACTTGGGGCTTCCTTAATGTCACAAAGCCAGAAAGTCAGCAAAATAATACAATATCTCTTTCTTTTTTGATGACCATACATACCCTACGGATCCAGTAAGGCTTGCTAAATCCGATAAACCAACTTGAACGGGGACAACGGTATCCTGGGCGATTGGGCCTAGAAACATTAGGGGTATTGACTGATATTATGTTCTCACTGGCTTCCATGGCTTGCCACAGCTTACCACAGCTCAGTACCGAAACCTGGACGAGGCGCAACATTGCGGCAGAGCTACTCCAGAAACCGTTGAGGCTTAAGCTACATGTGGAGCTCGCCATGTTCCTGTGTCTGAATCCCGTGGGGTTAATCTGTATATTACAGAATAACGTATGTAAGACAGATCATACCACATATAGATACATGTAATCTGCTATAAATTATCTGTTTTCAAATTAGAACGAAGTAATTGATTGTCCTTCCCTGAAGTGAGAATGGCCAGTCCAAAGACTTACCTAAGTTGACTGTTAGGAAGGCTGTTGTTAACTACTAACACAGCTACCTAATCCTAAGCTAGTTAGCTAAATAGGCATTAGTTGGGCTACTATATCATACTCCGCACTTACTAGTCCACAACCACAGCCGCCTGAATCCCCAGGAGGGCAGGGCTCCCCTCGGACCCGAAACGCGCCCAGGCATACCCAAAACCATCTCGCATAAGCCAGTCCATTACCATGCGCATTAAAAGAGCGTAAGAGCAGCGAAAACTATATATGACTGGACTTTGAATCTCGTCCAGGTCGCTCGTGTTGTGAGCGGACTATTGTTGGAGCGAAGCGGAGCCTTTTCTATATCACCGTTGTATATGAAGCCCTCAAAGCCGCCCGGCAGAAAGGCCCTTGGTTATTGGCTGAATAAATGGTCACTCTGATTGGTCACTTTGTTTGTATACAGTATCTTAGGCCTGCGAAACGGTATTGTGAACAACTCCATTTCTATACAACTGCTGAATTCTTCTTTGCTCCCATTATCCAAGCCTACGTTACAGACTGAGCTAAGCGGAACCAATAACGTAGCTGAAGGTCAACGAAACGCTCAGCACCGTTGGTATAGTGCAAAGATCAGCCATAGTTAGCCTGATCATCTTCTTGTTTCGACAAAGTCTCGCTACATGTTCCGATCCTTTCGCGCAGCTTTCATCGCACAACCTTTGAGCATTTTCATGGCTGGAGCCGTGCTATGGATCGATACGATATTCAACCACTGCTTAAAACTTGAGTACTGCTTACTTAGTCAGCGGCTACTCTCCACTGTAGGCTACGATGTAGGGTATATGGCTGAGGTCATCATTCTTACACACAACACAGTCGAGGAACGTCCAGACAAATCTATTACAGTATAAGTTTATAATGGTCAGTTGTAAATATTTACGCTCTTCATAGTCAAGATTTTGTAACCTTGAATTGTATTTACAATGATACAAATGCCACCCATGATTTTGGAGCAAATTTTATTGTACGTATGAGATTTGGACTTGGGGTTGTAAAGTACTTGACTTGTCTGAAAGAGCGGACCATGAACCTCATATATGTGCTTTTTAGATAGATCCAGGGGCTATAGAGTGTGTGGAATACTAGGAACCGAAAGAAAGGCACGTGATGATGCATGAAGTGTCAGACCTTGGCTAGATTCCAAAGTTAGAGGAAACCAACGCACAAAATCTTGAAGGATACGCATTCGAGCCAGTTCCATTATTTCCCAAGGTAGACTAGCTAAGGCAAAATTCGATCTTATTCCAGTCATGCCAGCACTGGTCGTGGACAGGCTAGCGATGCTTTATGCAGAAGCTCACTCCCTTCTCCCTTAAATCGTTCTTTGAAACGTTCTAAGTGTTTGTTGCAAAATAAAAAATAGTCGTTATCATTGACAATCCTCTCAGACCCCGATCAACGCAGGCTTCTCTTTACATGTCATGGAGATGCTGCCTGAAATTCACAGAGGAGTACCGCAGGTGCTGCTGCAAGGCGCCATTGGAATCCTTATCTGCTTAATCTTCCATCGGCTTCTATTGTCGGATTCGCATGAACATAAACTGTTCTGGAATAAACAAGACTGGGTAGGCGTTCGCACGGAATGGTTTCCCAGATTCAGGGCCTCCCTGCGAACTATCAGCAGTATTCGTCAGATGCTGGATGAGGGCTATGAGAAGGTTGGTTCATAGGCATCTCTTTACACTTCTGGTGACAAACCTGTTCGTGCGAATATTTTCCACTGATCAAAGAGAGATTCTGATTGAATAGTACTCGAAAAAAGGCAGAGCTTTCATCCTGCCCACCATTGCCGAAGCTCCATGGGTGGTGTTGCCACCCAGTAGCATGCGCGAGCTGCTCAGCAAGTCAGATACAGAGTTGGATCCGGATATAATCCATGCAGAACAGCTCCAGCACTACTACAGCCAGGGACCGCTCGGATGGCATGCGGTGCAAGTGCCCATTCAGTTTGACCTGGTACGCCGTCAGCTATCGCGACAACTTCCGCTAGTGATTCCGATAATGGTAGAAGAGCTCGACCGCAGTTTTCGACAGTACTGGGGCACTCAACGAACGCCCGTGGAGGTCAATGTCCTCGAAACTTGCACACAGATTGTCACGCGTGTCGCCAATCGCGTCTTTTCCGGTCCCGATATCTGCCAGAATGAAGACTTCCTAGTTTATTCGCGCCGCTACTCGGAAGGCGTCGCGCGCGCGGGGATCATCATTCGCTTGCTGCCGCGATGGCTGCGTTGGATTCTTGCTCCGCTCATAACATATCCAAATCGCAAGAACTATCGGGTCTGTCTGGAAATCGCTCTTCCCGTTGTCAAAGACCGGCTGCAGAAGACCCTTGCGAGAGACCCGGCATGGAAGGCACCAGTCCGTAAACAACCTCCTCTTTTTCCATTTACCATCCTCCCATCCCAATTCATTTCCAATCATAAAAAATCGCGCCGGAAGAGCTTATTCTTGTTTTGTAGGTCGACGGTCTTCAATGGCTCCTCGAAGACTGCGTGAAGTGTGGTGATGCATGCGAAATCGATCCAATTTTGATCGTCCAGCGACTACTAATGCTCAATTTAGTCGCAATAGAGACGATGGCCATGTCCATCACTCATACATTAGTTGATCTGTACTCTGCACCCGATTGCGAAAGTTTTGTAGTTGGGCTCCGAGAAGAACTCGATCGCGTATGGCACTTGGAATCACAACAGCAGGGACAGACAGGCCAATGGACGAAAGCTGGACTGGATCGGCTGATACGGGTCGATTCGACCATCCGCGAGTCCATGAGAGTATCCGACCTGTCGTACATTGCCATCCCACGCATGGTGGCGCAATCCACAGGCATCGACTTCCAACAGACAGGAGGATTGCTCCATATACCGGAGGGAGTGCGAGTGTGCGTGCCAGCCCATGCCATACAACGCGACCCAGAATACTACTCAGATCCATTTATCTTCAATCCCTTCCGGTTCAGTGATACTGACCAAGTAATTGCGAGTCGGAAAGCCCCGTCTATCGCGACTACGACCGACAACTTTCTCGTCTTTGGGCACGGACGACATGCCTGTCCTGGTCGATTCTTCGCGGCCCAAACGATGAAGTTGATGCTGGCGTATCTCGTGCAGCATTATGAGGTGGCTCCAATCAAACGTGTGTTAGAGAAGGAAGTGAGTGTTGGGACGGCTCGTCCCAATTCCAATTTGTGTCTGCTTGTCAGCCGACAGGGTTAGCAGGAGGTTGGGTTGTGGCTTTTAGTCTTGTCTGCAGCTCTCGGGGGTGACTTTGGATGATAGAGCTAAGCTTCTGTTCGGCAGCCTAATCAGCAGTGAGCGATTACTATCAGAAGCTGAGGTCCTGGAGGGATAGAAGGGGAAAGTCCCTTATTTTCACCGAGCTCCTAGTATCTACTCCCTGAATAGACATTCAGGAGTGGTGAGTCATGGATAATTGTGGCTGGACCTGCCATACCCTGCGCTGCAAATAACAGCGGCAGGATATACAATGGTCGACCAACTGTAAGACCCTTCTAGTAGCACAAAAATCAATAATATATATTTTTATAAAATCAAATAGGCTCCAAAAGGGCCATGAAAGCGATGCAAATTATACAAACGGGCTCCGATTGGCTCGGAAACACCCGCTCCCGCCTGCATGGACCCGCTGTCAGGGCGAAGATCATCACGACCCCTTCCAAAGGCAAACCACAATTACCACGCGAGCAGCTCCTTATTCCCCAGATCTTGCTGACGGCTCCCTAGGTGCATCTCGGCTAGCTGTGGTGCTGACACCGTCTCCGTCGATTGTTGGTCACAGAGCGACTGGAACACGGCCTTGCCAAACTTTTTGTACGCCGCCCCGAGTCCCTGTTGCTGAATCAAGGCTAATTCCATCTCATCAAGCACGAACGAGTAGGATCGCCCGCCCACGGTGACTATTCGACGGCCAAGGTTTATTTCAATGTCAGCTCCAGTTTGAGCCGATACATAGAAGTCATCGTCGTTGATTGTGAGGCCCAAGAGACCGATAGTTGGTTGATTACGCCCGTATATAAATGAGAAAGAACGTGCAATAACACATTTCACGCCGAGACCTGCGGTTAAAAGCTGTCAGAGCAAGCCTCTTGCTTTTCGGATATTCGATCACAAGCACAAGCTGAGATACCGTACCTTTCAAAGCACGCGGTGCTTCTTCTCGCGACGAACCACAACCAAAGGCTTTGCCAGCGACGACCACGTCCAAGCCTGCCCGAACCTGATCGCGGAATTCGGGGTGGGTTAACTCTAGGCAATGACTTCCCAGAAGAAAGTCTGTTGGGCTCTCCATAATGAACGCGGCGGGAATAATCTTGATCATACGTGGTCAGTCATCGATATTGCCGCGGTCATTGAAAGAAAAAAATGTCTGGACAACCTACCGCGTCGGTATCCACAAAATCACCTAAAGCAGAGACCTTGCCTCTGATGGTTTTTTCGTCGGCGCTATCGAGCTCCTTATTCACCTGCCCCTGTATCGGCTTCCTCGCCTTTGGAGCTGCAATGCCGCGAATAGACAAGTAAGGCTCGGGCGCTACAGGCATTGTCGACGGGATCGACGCTGCACTCTGTACGGTGCCCGCTTTAGAACGATATCCGAACTTTTGGCGCGGCTCGGCCTTCCTTTGTCGACAACTTGCGAGCAAATTTTGATACCTCTCAACCGACACCTGGCTAAGAAGGTCACGAGGGTCGGTTAATTGCATAGTAAAAGACGAGGCAGCGACCACAGTGGCGGAGCAAATATGTGCGATGGATCCTGCGGAAATTCCAGGTCAGCCAGTAGTCGTTTCCCGTGGGTCAATTATGAAGAGAAAGTGGCCAACCTGGACCCATTCGGTTCTTGAAATTGCGGTTCTGCGACGAAAGCCAATTCTCGCCGGCCCCTGCGCGGTCAGCTCCCATCCCCAGGCACAGGCTGCAGCTCACAGCTGGCTGTTGAAACCCGGCCTGGGAATAGATATCCAATAGACCCGAGTCCCGCAAGTTCTTGACAATCGGTAAGCTTCCAGGGACAACCATCCGTTTACCGGGAGCTAACGTTAGCCCCCGATGGAGACCCGCCTCCAGGACTAAGGCCCCTAAGATTAGATCTTCTTCGGTGGTGGTACAAGCACCGATGAAGCAACCGTCGAAAGCCATGCCCAATTTCTCAGTCACCTCCACGACATTGTCAGGAGAGGGATATAGCGCAATGAAGGATTTGACCTCATCGAGATTGATCTGAAAAGTCGCGGCGTACGAGGCATCTTCATCCGGCTGAAAATACAGCGATTGTGCTTTGTAGCGACTTTGAGGGCGAGCCGAGACGAATTCACTAGTGATCTGGTCTGGTACAAAGATACCTGTGATGGCGCCCAATTCCTATAGTCATTCCTTTACATGAGTCACTGGTCGGGGTCGGGGCTAGATCAGAAATAATCGCTTACTGTGCACATATTACAAATTGCGAACCGGGCATCGCAGGAGAGGTAGCGTGTGCCTAGCCCTCCGAACTCTACAATCCGATCAGCAGCATGCGTGTTACGCTTGAGCATTTTCAGGATGTATAGGATCACATCTTTGCCTCGGATGTACCAGGCAGGCTCGCCCGTGAACTCCACGCGGATTGATTCGGGGGTTTTGATCCAAGTCTCGCCCGTGGCCAGAGCCGTCATTACATCGGCTGCTCCGAGTCCAATCGCGAGTGAACTTACAGCACCTGCGGAGCAAGTATGGGAATCTGAGCCTAGAATGAGCATACCCGGCTCGGCTCGCTCTCGTACAAACTCGGTGTGGAGGATGGTATACTGTGGAAAGAGTTAGATCATCAACAAAAGATTCGGGTGAAAATCAAGGAATGAATTTAAGAGGAGCTGACATTTGCGCCTTGGTTTTGTGTCATCTTGAATTTCGTCTTTGCGTCTTTCATGCCGTCAATGAGCTCCCGAACCCGGGGTTGGTGATACGTACGGGGATCAACCGTATGATCTCCCGCCAGCCAAAACCGGTCATTTCTCCAGACCGTGGGCTCTTCGCCTATGCTGATCATACTGTGCTTCATGCCCTGTAAAGTAGATAGATATACTGCATGAGTCTCCAAGATGCACAAACTTCTCTCTAGGAGGCTTCTCAGCTGAGAGGGGGATAAAAATTGACCTACCACCCACGATAGCTCACTGGCAATTATCCAGTCAATGGAGGCTCGAACAAAGTCACCAGTTTTAAGACCATCGGCAGATGGCAGCGAAAATGCATGATGCGCAAGAATCTTCTCCGCCAACGTCATGGGCCTCGTAGTAGAAGCCTTAACAGACAGTGGTGCGGGCAGACATCTGCCTGATTCGGCGGAGTTAAGAGACTCCAGCCATGCCTCAAGGAGATCCCGAAGGCCTTGAAGTTGCACTTGACTGAGTGACCAGTCGATGCCTCGTGTCTCTAAGAATCCCAAACCACCGCGCTCTGTCTCAGTGCGACACAGGTCGACTACATATCTTAACGTGGATGCGTCTGCAGGCCGGCAGCTGGCATCAAGTTCCTTGCTCAGATGTGTAAAGAAAGTGTCGATATCAGTCACTATTGAGCAGTTGGGGCCTGGGAGGCTGATCGAGGGTTCTTGAGTCAGATACAAAAAGGTCTGACTTGGAATTCCGTCTTCAATGTCGCGTTCATTCAATCGAATCCCACGGGTGTCTTCTAGGATCTTCACCACTCCATGAACGAAGGCCCTCGCATACTCGGTGAGACTGTGGTCGAAGCAATACAGAATTGAAGCGCTCGACATTTTGTTGGTTCAAATTTTTAGAGAAGCTGTGCAGTGCTACAAGGTGCGGTTGGGCTATTCATATGCGCGAGACAAGACAGACGTCGAGTAATCAACTGCATTGATTGCGGCAACAACTATTGATTGCAACACAGTAATGTATACTACTATGGTTCTATTTATTCAGCCAATTAGAAAATGTTTATTTCCTACCCTAAAGCATAAATACAGCCAACCGGCCCTTTTTCCTTTCACACAACAGACCGCAGACTACATTCCGGCAATATACTCATACTTATTCCCACATAACTTGTACACATTCTCTCTACCATTTTTTGAGAATAACCAAGAAGTTATTACGATGTTGAGATTTACAGATGACATGAACTGACATTTAACTCACGCATGGTCCTTCAAATAAGCTACGACTGCGTCACCAAACTCCGTGGTGGAAGCAGTTCCACCGATATCTCTCGTCCGGCAACCACCCTCAATGACCTCCCTGACGGCGGCTTCGATGGCAACAGCAGCACCAGGCATCCCAAGTGAGTAGCGTAGCATCATAGCGACAGATAAAATCATTCCAGTGGGGTTGATAATACCCTTTCCAGCAATATCAGGTGCGGATCCTAAGCATAAACGTATCAACGATGCAGTTCCCTCATACAGCAGGGCGAAGCCATTTTACAACAAAAGGTCACGTCGCTTACCATGAACAGGCTCGTAAAGACCACGCACTACGGCCCCGTCAACGTTTTCAGGGATCTCACAGAGACTTGCACTAGGCAATAGACCGAGGCTTCCAGGAATGGCACTGGCCTCGTCACTGATAATGTCGCCAAACATGTTACTAGTTAGGACGACACCATTAAGTGTCGTCGGTCGAAGAGCTAGAGTCATGGCCGCCGTATCAATTAGCATATGCCGAATTGTCAATTCTGGAAATTCCGATGCAATGGTTTCCTTCACCACACCACGCCAGAGCCGGCCACAAGCCGCCAGCAGATTGGCTTTGTCTAGGCTTGTGATCGGTAGAGGAGTATTCTTCGACCGGGCAAGCCAGGCTGCTAACCGCGTAATGCGCTGGATTGCGCTCCCATCATAGGAATCGATATCCGAGGCAGCGTTGAATGTCCCGTCATGTTCCTGACGATCTCCATAATATATGCCGCCGCTGAGTTCACGCACAATAAGGATATCTGACCCGGCGCACACTCGTTCTTTTAGGCTGGATGACTCAATCAACACAGGGGCAATGAAGTTGATCGGTCGGATGTTTCCAAATGCGCCCATGACCTGGCGCAGTCTCCCCAACCCCGATTCGACGGGAATTGGGCACCCCTGCCATGCCTGTGAAGACCTTTCCATTAGTGCGATGCCGTGTTTGATAAATATCCTCTCACTTACTGGACCACCAATGGCACCAAGAAGTACCGCCGATGCTTCTTTGGCATCAGAGAGGGCCTCGTCGGTCACAGGTGTACCCCAGTAATCGAATGCATCCTATTGAATCACCGCGATCGTTAATAGTCTTGACAGGTGACCCGTTAGGCAGGAGTTGAAAAGTACATACTCCGCCAATACGATGATGTTTGAGGTTTAGTTTGACAATAGATTGATGCTGTCTTTGGATCTCATGTAACACCTAGTTTGTTTTTAGTCCTATCGATTTGTAGTTGGCTAGTTGGCCGCTGGCGTGGTTACCTTTAGCCCTTCGGCCATTACCTCGGGGCCTCCATAGTCACCTGGAAACACCACAATATCATGTGTCTTGACCATGGCGCCAGTGGGTAAACAATGAGGATTTAGTTATTGCGCAGGGGAAACCGGGATGGTATGAAACCTGGAGAAAGAGGGCAGTCGGAGGCAATATAAATGGTTACAGCTCACAATGTATTTTTAAAGACCTCAATTTTTATTAACATACACGCACTTATGGATCTCCTCAGTAAGTAAGTAGAATGGTTTTGTCTTTTAATATACTGTATTTCATTCTACTTCATTAAGTGCCTAGGATCACCTATAGGTCATGGGGTATCATTTACACTCTATATCAGTTCCCTGAATGGACTCCTCCTCAAAACTCGAACTGAGTTTAAATTTCGACTTCATAATTTATATAAGCGAGAAGCCGCAAAATTGTCTCTTTGGGCTTACTCAAGGCTGTATGGCGAGTGGTGTAGCCTACGAAGGAAGAAGCTGTCCTGACTAATCTGTCAGACGCCGAACAAACATATGATGGTTTCAGAAATAGTTCGAGGAATGATGTGACTATCTATAAGATCATAGTCGAGTGATAAATCCCTTCTCCTCATTTACGCCAATTTACTTCTAAAGGTTGTGGTCTTTGTACTCCGTGTATCTGATTCATCCCTTATGCGTGGGCTCCGGGATTGCTCGGTCCCCCAGCCCGGTTTGCCCTAAAGAGAACGACTTTCGAAGAGCACCAAGGATAATTGACCTGAGCCATATTTCCCGTTCTGATTGCTTTAAAATTCTCACTTGATGACCTAGCGTGTCAAGATATAGGCGTTTGCATTGGGTGGCTCTTGGGGTATGTAGAGAGAAAAGAACCACGCTTCCCACCAGTAGTAAGAAGAATCGTACTCCATTTTCTTCCGATTCTTGCGCATACAAAGCAAGAAGAAAAAGCAAGTAAGACAGATGCCAACACTATGTTCTGGTGGCCAAAGCCTGCAGAGCAAATATGGCGGCCGAGCTCCTCCCCATATCCATCTGCCAGACCGACAATGGCCATTGAAGAAATTGACAAAGTCCCCGACTTGGTTGTCGACTGATCTACGGGATGGCAATCAAGCTCTCCCCAATCCCATGGTGCGTATGAAAATCACCCATCCTGGGGCGGAAGAAAATTTAATGTTATTGCTAATGCAACCGCAGACAATTTCCCAAAAATGGCAGATGTTTCGACTGTTGGTGGGCATTGGGTTCAAGGAAATTGAGGTCTCCTTTCCCTGTGCCTCAGAGACCGAATTCATCTTCACCCGGGAGCTTGTGAGCACCCCAGGGGCTGTTCCACCGGATGTCAGCCTAGAGGTGATGACCCCTTGCCGGAAAGAGACACTCAAGCGCGCAGTGGAGAGCCTAAAGGGGGCAAAGAAGGCCATTCTTTTTACCTACCTCGCGACCAGCGACAACTACCGCGAGACTATTCTGCAACAACCATCAGAGTCAGAATGGTTGGCTCACGTCACTGACTGTATCGAATATGCCAGATCTATCACCAAAGAAGATGCACAGGCACAAACTACTGAGTGGACGCTAGGATTTGGCTTCGAGGATTTTGCTAATGCCCGTCCAGATGCTGCCTTGCGTCTGGCAGAGGCCATCCAGGCTGCGTGGAAACCCACCCGTGAACAGCCCGTTATTTTAGGGCTGGCGTCTAGCGTCGAGGCCACCACAGTCAACGTGTTCGCGGACCAGGTCGAATACTTTTCTCGGAATTTGCCTAATCGCGACACAGTCTGTATTTCCATTCATACCCACAATGACCGTGGAGGCGCCGTGGCCGCTGCGGAGCTCGCGTGTTTGGCGGGTGGAGATCGTGTCGAAGGATGTTTATTTGGCAACGGAGAGCGGGCTGGCAATCTAGATATTGTCACGGCTGCCATGAATTATTTCACGCAAGGTATTGAGACTGGACTGAGTTTCTCAAACTTGCCAGCCATCCGACAGGTGTACGAGGACATCACTCAACTCCCTGTGCATCCAAGAACGCCGTACTCAGGCGACTATTACTTCCGTGCCTTCTCGGGGGCCCATCAAGATGCTATTCGGAAAGGATTGAACAAAAGAGCCATGAGCATGTCGAGTATTGCATGGCGGGTGCCGTACTTGCCTCTCGATCCTGCCGACTTGGGTATCTCCTTTGATAATGTAATTGGGGTTAACAGCCAGAGCGGAAAAGGAGGAGTGGCCTGGCTTATCCAGCAAGGGCTCGGTTTGAGTCTTCCTAACGAGCTGGCCGCTTCTTTTAGCGGGATTGTCAAAGAGAAATCCATGGCCTTGGAAAGAGGACTGGCCGCCGAGGAGATTTGTGCCCTCTTCTTGGAATGTTACGATCACAATTCTTATTATCACTCGCTGGTACGGGGACAAGAGCGCACCATCAGCCTCTTTCAACAACCGGCCTGTCCACAGGATTTGGAGGTGATTACAGATCGGGCAAATCTAATAGTCACCTTGATGGGTCAGGCATTGCGCTTCCCGTTCCGGTGTATTATGGCAACATCTCACAGTCTTCCTGGTAAGCAGAAACAAGATCTGACTGTCACCTTTGCACAATGCTCTATTGGAGATAGTTCCAAGCCAGCCTGGGGCATTGGGGTAGGTATAAGCAAGGATGCGGCTACCTATAACGCACTCGTGTCAAGTATTCAGGTAAGATGATCCGTCTCCCGGTGATAGAAGTCGCCCGGCTTTTATTGTACTAATGCCTTTGTTGCACAGAAAAATTGTGTGTCGCTCACTGGTGAGCCTTGGTTGAACACTGATCAGAAGACTAAGCTAGAGAACTTTGCATTGCCACCAAATTTGGAAATTGCTCCGGTGACAATTATTTAATTGCCTGATGAAGTATAATGCTCCTGCCCGGGGAGGGGGGGTTGGAAGATCGAGCATTGCTATGAGTACCACCACACCATGAAGTGGTAATTTTCTGTTTTCAAGACCAATAAAGATAATTCACACGAATTCAGTTTACTGAAGCTATGCACTCAGCACTTTGGGGAAGGAATTTTCCCATGTATCCTTCGGAATGCACTTTGCCTTCCGAAGTTAGAAAGGCCGACAATCGAGAATTTACAGGAATGAATCGATAACATAATAAAGACAGAACGAAACCTTCCGTTCACAATCTCATTTCACAGCAGGCTTTTCCCCCTTCTTCCCCTCCAAGATATTAGCCATAAGTACGAACCAGCTTCAACTGATTATATTCAAACGCGGTCAAGCCATCATTGTACTCAGACTTGGAGCCCGGGCGAACAAACTCAGGCAGTGTATCAACAAGAACCTCCCTATCCGGCTTGCCAAAATATGCCACCGAGTACCGGGGTGCCAGCATTTCATCAGTTCCAGCATCTTTTCCTTCGGGCAAGCTCACACGATGATTAGCTGACCGTAGACTCTTGTTCGTCCATCTCTGGAGGCAATCGCCAACGTTGACGATCACCTCGTACACATCTTCCGACTCCACCGGAATAAAGCTATTCAACTCCTGCTGATCCTCAACTTGCAGGCCACCTACAGAATCTTGCAAGAGCAGGGTAAGAGTGCCAAAGTCAGAATGTTCGCCAATTCGCTGGACAGACACCATAGAACTACACGGAATCGACGGGTAGTGCAGCAATCGCAGCTCGCTAGTATTGCTTTGATGCTTGGAGATGAGATGCTCCTCAGATAAGCCTAATCCGGCCGTGATAGCGCGCAAGAGGTGGGCATGAAGCGCATGAAATTCGCCGTAGATGCCCTCCATGAATTGGCGGAAACCTGGCAAATCATCCTCATCAACCCATCGGTTCAGGAACAGCTTGTCGTCCGCTGCTCCTTGATCGAATGATTCCTGGTTCCTTGTCAGTAAGGTCATTTCAATAATATTATTTCTCTTCGAAAACCTACACGGCACTCCTGGTAACGCTCATCCTGGGTCTGCCCTTGCTCAAACTTCGAAATCTGCCATACACTTTCCTGGCCGACTGCACTCCATCCACGATGCGGGTTTGGATTTTCTGAATGCGCCGCTTTGGATTTTATGTTATTGGGGAGATCAAAGAATAGCTTATTCTGTATACTGTAATTAGATTCACTTCCCCGGGTGCACTGTATTCAATCAAGAACTCACAAATTTGAACAACTGGTCAATTGTCTCTTTTGAAAGAGAAGAGTTGCGAAGCTTGACAAATCCGTAGACGGAGAGGGTTTCGCATAAGTCGTCACAAAATTGTTGTCGTTCTTTTCTATCATTGCTACAGTATTGAAGAAAATCAAGAGATTTGATGGACATCTTTACTTCTGTATATTAAGATCAAGTTGTTTAATCCGTCATCAAGACAGACGCCGGGGATTTAAAGTCAAAATATAAAGTTCTTAGGGCCATCATGACAGGGGACAATTGGTGGCTCGTAAGATGCCACTCGTGGTAGTGGACTACAGTAACCACGCAGATGCCCGCCGATGCTACGGGCGTCTTGAATAAAATTCCCCCTTATATCCGGGGCTCCTGTCATTATCCTTTACTCGCTGATGATTCTTGGCATTGATACAGGTCAGCTGGCAAATGAAGGTCTGGAGGCGAAAATTAGCCTCCGTTTCCTCTTTCTTTCCTTCAACTCGCTACTTGTCCGTGTCAACATTCGTCCTTCGAAATGATCGAATTTCTATTGAATCTCACTTTGCTGCAAGAAGGAATCATCGCGGTTATTGCTATTTCTTTGATTTTGGTCCTGGCTAACCGATTTACTACTTGGGAATACATAGTTCCAAAAGAAGTGCAATGGATTGACCGACCTCAAGAGCGCTTTGGCTACCTTCGTGCGAAGGCGCGGTCATTCTTCGTCATGAAGAAGAACATCATGCAGGCGTATCTTGAAGTAACTTGTTTCTTATCTATCTGAAAGGGCAGTTTATCATTTAACCACTCTGTCAGTGTAATAAAAAAGGTCGAGCCGCCGCCCTCGCTATTGCATTCGGTCGACCGCAAATCATCCTTCCCCCGAAATACATTCGATGGATAATCGACCAACCGGAATCGGTACTCAGCATAGATCCTATACACAACGAGTTTCACGCCTTTGTGCAGGACGGGTTAGTTGGCGACCACTCAGTGCAGGAGGTATTGCGGAAAGAATTAACCCAGTACCTTGGACGGATGACGGCGGACATAAACGATGAGATTGTGGATGCGTTGGATGCTGTTTGGGGGAATTCGCCTGAGTGGAAGATGATTCCCCTCAAGGACAGCACACGCACGATCATCGCCCGCATCACCAACCGTCTATTCGTGGGAAAAGAAATATGTGAGGAAGACGCCCTCTCCCCAGGATGAACGAGGGTTGGGGACTAACCGAACGTGTGTGCTGGGGCAGGTCGAAATGAAGATTATATCCGTAATGCTGTCGGTTTGGGCATGGCGGTCATGCCAGAGACTGTGTTTCAGGACCTTGTTCCTCGGCCATTGAAGGGGCCTCTTTCCATCGTTGTGAAGTGGATCAATCGGTTCTCCATGGCTGGGTACAACCGGCATCTGCAGCCCATAGTGCGAGAACGAATCCAAGCCGTGCGACAGATGGAAGAGATGGCAGACAGGAAGGTAGACGAGAATCCAGAAGAAAAGTCATCCTCCCTCCCGAACGACTTCTTGACTTGGATAGTGACGCGTGCTGTCCGTCGTGATGAGTCCCCGGCCGATATCGAACAGCGTGTAATTGCCCGCCTGGGCATGGCCAATCTGGCTTCTATCGAAACGACGACCAACACTATGAGCAAGTGCTTAGCGGATATTACCACGCTAGGTAAGACTCAGGGCTATTTGGAATTGGTAATAGCAGAAGCGCAGAAAGTACTGCACGACTGCCAGAACCGGCCGGTCAAGAAAGACATCGAGAAGCTGTTGCATATCGAAAATGCGCTTAAGGAGAGTCTGCGGCTAGCTGTCGTCTTCCCGGGCCTCATTCGGCAAGTTACCAGCCCTACAGGAGTGACCTTGGATGATGACCTTCATCTGCCGTGCGGTGCGCGTATCAGTGTTGCCGCGTATGCCATCCACCGCGACGATGACATCTGGCCAGATGCTACGACCTATAATCCTGCCCGTCATGAGAGTTCCGACGCTCCAGTCGACCAGACAACCGCGAAGGCTCCATCGTCGCGTCTTCCCATGACCCGTACCTCTGAGAGCTTTCTCTCCTTTGGACTGGGAAAGCGTGCTTGTCCGGGCCGCTTCTTTGTAACGGATGAGCTGAAGCTGTTGTTTGCCCACATGTTCACCAAGTATGAAATTCAGGTCATCCCGCCCCAACCCAGTAATGCCGGGCGGTTCACAGAGTTGACCCTGCGAGGGCCCCAGGAGCATCTGTTGATTCGACGAAGGTCGAAGGAGAATCTTTTCAAGACATGACCATGCTCCGTGGAGGCTGTCACTCTTTCTGTCGGGGATGAAATAGTCACCAGCCTTTGAAAGCTCTCCTCCATTCTGGATTCCTATACACTCCTCAGGAATACAAATCTATATCGAAGTCAATGAGTGCCGTACAATTTGAGGCGGCCCAGTTCCGGCGTAGACCTGCGGTAAATTTTGGGTGGTTAGTTATATTCTCGGTGTGTTCTGATTGGCCGGTGCGGCTCTATTGCTTAAATACCTATTGTTCAAATTTCGGTTTTACTACCGTGCATAGGCAAAGCCAAAAGCAAACCTCAGTTGTAACATGTTGCCTTAAAGCGGCACGCATTGAGAAACGATGCGCCATGTGTTGCTAACTTCATCATAGTGGTTCCGAAAAACTTCCAGTGTCTGATTTGAGCCATGCACATCTTCAGCAATGCCTCCTTCCCCTCCTTGAGAAGGCCCATTCTGAGGTTGTAAAATGTTAGAATAGCATATGCGAGCCTCTTCGGGAATAAGAGAAGACAATTCACCCACAGGCTCCGGCGAAGAGTCCGAGATGGAGCATTCGGGAGACGGATAAGAGGCTTGTGGATCTCGTGTAAGCGCTATGGAACGGCTATAATCCTCTTCCAGGTGCATGCATTTCTCCGCCAAGGAAGCTGCAGGAGCACATGTAAAGAACGCTTGAATTGGCGGTGCTTGACGTAATAATCCCAAAGCTTTTCGCCGTAGGTGTGGATCACGGCACTTGATTGCAGTCAGAAATAATGGGAGACCCAGGCCCATTTCGAAGGTGAATGGTGGTTGGACACAGCCTGGGCCCCCTGAAGCTGTAAGGGCTAGTCTTGCATTCTCGACAATGCTGGTAAATTCTGCCATGTAGGAATCATAGACCAATTCCTGGTGCGATAAACACGTAGAGACGTATATTGAAGTAGCGGCATAGTACGCGAGGAGCATGGGTTCGGCTCGGGCGCAGTTTTGGGAGAGATTGTTGTAAGCTTGGAGCCAGTGATCTAATTGTGTTTGGAGGGATTGCTGCTTGACAACCAGGTGCGTCCCTGCAACCAAATCCCTAATGGGTGCGCTGCGATATGGGAATGCCTCTCGCTCGAGGAGCGTGGCCTCGGAAAATAAAACGGAAATTGCAGTTCTTGCTGCATCAAGAGATGCGAACGGGGTGTTCAAGTCGTAATTAGCAAAGGCAAAAATCTGGCTGACTTGAACCGTCGATATAGTCAGAGAAATTGAGCCCAATCGTAAAAACAGAGGTATGATAGTCTTCTCTAAAAGTAGGGCCCTATGGGAGGGGAGCGTCCCATTGGCCACTTGATGCCGCAAAGTAACGATCAAATTCACACCTTTCTCGTAAAGCTGAAGAGCTTCGGTCACGCGGCCTTGAACTGCCTCTATACAAATAAACAGCACAGAGCTAATCAGTGCGACATATGGATCGACTCTACCGCGCACGATCTGGGACTGAATGCTGGATATGGCACGGGAGTACCAAAGCAAGGCCTCTCGTTGGTTTTGATTGAGACTCCGTTTCTTGTCCGGTTGGAGCTTCACGAGCGGTAAATCCAGGCACTGATCTGGATGTTCGTATAAAACACTGATTGAGTTTACGGCATCCCATACAGCAGGCTCAGAACGACAGATTTGCGGGGCCACTTTTGTCCAGAAATCGAGGTTCATCCCGGCTGCAAGCCCCTTCGACGCATGTTGAACATAATATTCAAAGGCACGGCGCTCAGGGTAACCGCTATCCGGTAGCGCCACTAGACTGTAGCTGGGAGGCGCTGTGTATGGGGATAAAAGTGCGGAAGAGCGTGTTACAGTGCCTTCATATTCACATTTGCGCCCAGTGCTAGAACATCGACGACATATTGGCTTCTCCTCGCCACATTTGACTCTTCGGATTCTGGCTAGTTAGCGTTAGCCCGGAGGGAGGCTATGTCAGTACCTACTTGCAAGTTTTGCAACCAGCTCGAGATTTTGCAGCGCCGATGCGGTTGCTACTGCAGTAATCTGACCTCATACCTCTTGTATAGCAACTTATACATCGATCCAGAATCAAAGCCTGACAGGTCTTTGTCGGGGTACTCCTAGGTTTCAACTTCTCCCATCCACGTCATTCGCCTGGCCCCCGTCCAAGAAGCTTACATAATATTTGCTAATTGCACTGTAACTCGTTTGCTAGAAGCACAGCATCTTTTACTGACAATCCACGCCCGACCCGATCAGACGGTCACTGGGCATCCGTCGACGATCACTGATCATAACATGAGTATAGAATACCATTTGGGGTAGTTGAACATCTGTTTAGCTTGTAGCTTCAATGTCGTGCCCATGGCCAGACTATCCATGGTAATATGGATATTGGGGTACTACATGCATAAATATATTTACGAGCTCTAATGAAACCCCTGGATTGCATTTTACGGACCCCCTTGAATATGGATAATAATATTCAACCTAAACTTGAATTTGGTAATTAATGACAAAACATGATACCCAAATTGTATTTTATATAGTACTATAGACTGGCTGCAGTTCAGGAAGTGCGTTCAAGTTCAACACCGAAAGTAGTTTGATCAAGTACGTCATTTAATTTTTAGTCGGGAAAGATTCTAAATTATGTAGCCATTTTTGGTGAAGAATTACATCAACTAGCATCATTGGTCTAGTGGTAGAATTCGTCGTTGCCATCGACGAGGCCCGTGTTCGATTCACGGATGATGCATTTTTGCACTTTGATAGTTTTAATACTAGTTATAGCCATCTAGCGACAGCCAGTGCTTTTTTTTTTCTCTAAAAAGAGAAACGTACATTCCTTAGAAAGTACCAGCAGTGAATCCTAACCATTACAGGATCGACTTACCAGAGTCACTATCCTGGTGCACTCTAAAAGCTACACTGACAGGTGAGATGATCCTATAAAAGAATGGAGACGAATTTAATGCAGTAGTAGGTATATGAAGATTATTGAAATGGTAGGCAATTCATACTGATCACCTCCTAGTGGATATTTCACAGTAGGCGATACCAAGTGCGCAGCATGGAGAATTGTTAGATTGGTACCACTCGGGGTCAAATTCCAGGACAAAATGAAGAGAGAATGGGGTATTATGCAAAGATCTCGAACAAAAACATAAACGCCAAAACGCTGGAGAAGAACAGAGGAACTGAGCAGCCTTCAAGAATGACCGACCAAGTGAATCATTACAAGGAAGCTCGTGAGACAACAAAGGCACTGACAATATGATTGCTCTGCCACCCTTGCTCGGGAAGTGATTGATGCTCTTTGAGCATGCGACCAAGATATACAAGGCGAATGCGTTGGAGATTAGAAAGCTGGGAACGATTAGATATTTAAAACAACCGGAGAACAGATATAGTACTACATACCTCTCTTTCCTGGTGCACCTTTCGAGCCAAAAACCCAATACTTTGATTCTTGCCCACTGAAAGCACGAGATCTGGTCCACCACGATCACTAAGTCGGACGCGAACACTGATGAGATCGCGCTCACTTGTCTTGCCCTTTTCGTCACGGCGACGTTCTAGATCTTCGGATATCAACTCGTCGCCCGATGCATCGTCAGTCGCAAGCTTGCCATCCGAAAGCGCCTCGATATCATCATCCTGCCCGATATCATCCTGCGACTGATCTGCCGTCGGCGTGGACTCATCCTGAGCCATATTAACCGGGTCACTGACGATACATTGCGGTAGACGATAAAGAGCCCCTTGTTGATCGTAACAGCCTTCACAAAAGTCACCGGTAGGAACAGTGATACCAGCAGCATCGATAATACTCTGTGCTGTGCTAAGATCACTGCTGCGCATCAGTGTGATGGCCGTTGAGATCGCGGCCCATACCTCCGGGCGTCCCGTCACTCTTGTCTCGAAAAATTCACCACGCTCGCGATCCAAGTCGGCGCGGGTCCAAGTTCGACGTTTGCTGTACCATACATGTAGGCGAATCGGTTCATTATAATGTTCATTTAAGGCGACATTGGGATGTCTTGTTCGGCGGCGACCGGTCTGTGAATGTGTTGGCGGATCAGAGGCAGTGCTGCGAGTAACTTGCGATCGACTATCTTGGCTTCCCCGGTCGTCGGGGGCTTCATCATCACGCGACGGTACGGACGCGCAGCAACCCTATTTAGGCCAAAAGGTGGAGTTGTTAGCTGAGGCTCTGCCGTTGAAGTGTACCCCGTTGGATTTGTCCGCAGACGAAGACTCGGGTCGTCTGACGAGATGGAGGTTAAGGGTGTTATTCCCTCCCTCTCGAATAGGCGGACCCTATATCTCAAGATGGAAATCAGAACGTACCATTTTGTTTGCGATATAGAAACTCCATAAGCTAGTGCGGTGGTTTTGGGGGGAAGAGGGGAATGAATGGGAGGGGCCGAGAGGTGGTACGATTGTTTGTAGCTCGAATCCTTTAAATGCGGAGAGAACAAACAAACCGAGATGATTCGAGGAAGACTGGAAAGATGGGCAGAATTGCGCGAAGAGAGGGGAAAAGAAGAAGAAGAGGGAAATGCGCCCAGACACATTCCAACACGACTTTATTTAGCTTTTTGGCTTAGCTTAGAATCAAGCATTCAATGAGGTCAAAGGCCCATCTGCGCTTCGTTTCGAGCTGCGAGATTTGGCGGGCACACAAAATAGTCACATAACGTACTTTGTTCGCGACAGTGGTAATACATCGCATGCATATACTATTTCTCATGTTTTTTTTTCTTATATATATGGGGAAATGTTTGTAGATAAATACAAGAGGGGATATCTTTCATCATCCTATTCGTCATCTTCGTCATCTTCGTCATCACTACCGAAGATGGCCTTGAAGACATCATCAGCTGGTCGTTCAGCTTCAAGTGCATCGTTGCGCTCGGGTTCTACAGCCAGCGTTGGGGCAGGGGTATTTGATCTTTGTTCACCTGTAGTTTCGGAGCTGTGCATGGCAGGTTGACGGCCTGACTCCGCCATGATCATGTCCATCACCTCTTGTGAGATGAGTTCCTTGGCCTTGGTGTCGGCTTGGTAACCGCCAGCTTGGAAGCGTGATCCGAAATTCAATTCAGAGCCCGCGGGTGGTTCCCCGGGATCTTGTTGAACGTGAGAGGGGGGTTTGATATTGAACCGTTTGCAAAGAAGACGTGATGGATAGAACGACTCGGTGCTTCGAGTCATTGGTCCGAACATGCCGATCTTAGCAGCTGCCACGGCCGGGCTGTCCAGTTTTTCATTGGGCCGATTTAAGAGATCACCTTTAGAATCGGGTGCATCTGACGCAACTTTGGGACCTGAAGATGCTGACGTGAATCGGGATGCCATGATGCCAGACATAGGCTTGAAGACCTCCGCTGCTCGCGCAAACTCTTGCATCTCATTGACCCAGTCGTCAGTGCTAGATCCTGGTAACCGATCTGGCAGAGTATCTCGTATCTCTGCCCGAACTTCGAGAAAATTGCGATAACGTGCCCTTTTCGCCTCATCTTCTGAGTAGGGCATCCATCCACTAACGGCCCGTGTTAAGGCTTGGACGGCCGTCTGCTTGTCTAATTTTGGAACCAGATCCCACAAATCTTTACGCCTTTGCGAATCAGACATTTCATAGCCCTTAGGAGCCCCTTCACCAAGAGCAGGGGGTAAATTAGAATTGCCAGTGAGCTTCACAATGCGTTCGCGAGCCTCTGGAGTCATCCAATCAAAGACAGACTTCCCGGGTAGTTGGGTCTCACCCAGAGCTGCAGCTCGAGATATAGGATCAAGTGTTGATGCCTTGGCCGCATCGGCGGTCGAGACATATTTTGAAGGGCTCTGCTCGGTAGGTGATGGCTTTTTGCTAGACGTCCAATCCTGGGGAATCTCGGGAGGGTCGTATTTTTTCTCCGAGATGGACAGACCCGAAAGACTATCGGTGAGAACAAACCCGTCCAGCGGTAAGCGCCCATCCCGACATTTTCTGAACCCGCCGGCTCCTCGAGCAGCGGCGACCTTTTTGGAGATGAAAACAGGTTTATCCCCAAGCAGGGGATTCGAAGAAGCAATCGTAGGCTTGCCTTCGTCTGCTCTGCCTTTCTTTTTCTTCTTTTTATCACCGCCAATTGTTTTATTATATGAAATTTGAGGTCCCAGCGAGTAAGGGTCTTCGTCATCAGAGCCAGTGTCATTGAGAATGCCAACTCCAAATCCTCCTCGGCGCGGTTGTTTGGGTTTGAGCGACTTGCTGGATTTTGTTTGACCGGCAAGACGGTCATCAAAGAACGAATCTGTTTCTTTCGACTCCTCTTGTGAAGCATCTTGAGAATCCAATCTTGACTCCCCTGCAAACCCCAGACCTTTAAAATCAGACTTGCGGATGAAGGACACCATTGGTGGGTTTTCAGGCGCAAAAAGATACATCTTGTCGGCATCTGCGCCACCTGGAGCTGAGCTCTCGCCCAGATCTGCCTTTCGTCGTATTTTGGGACCGATTCCCTGACCTTCACGCCAACCCATTTTCTTCAAAAGCTTGACACCCATTGTTTCGCCGCCACTTTTGAGCAGGTCCATCAGCCCCGTTCGTCGATTGGGATCTGTATTGGTGGACCCGAAGCCAGCGAATTCGTCCGTGGTTTTTAAGTTCCGTGACTCCTCTTGTTCCCTGAGATCTTCATCGTCCATAAAATCCTCGGGTCGCTGTTGGGTTTGTTGCTTCGCATCGCGGGCTCGATTTTGGCGAGAAGACACAAATGTAGCCGGGGTCCATCCTTCTTTCGAGCCAACGCTGTTGAAGTACCTAGACCGAGGAAGATAGCAGTCAGTAAGTTGGAAATCATCAACAGCTAATAGGTTAGAAGATGTCATACCCAGCACTGAAGCCACCAGTAAAGGCGCCATGTAGTCGTTTCCTCCCGCGCTCATCAGTTACTTCCTGTTTCCAGACTGGCATATAGGAGCCATCATCGCGAACACCCTCATCAAGCGAGGGCAAGGGAGTGCCATAAACCGCATAAGGAGGCCGACTTTCAATCTGGTCGGCCTCAAATGCCGCGCGGGGACGCTTTGCGGTCATTGCTTATCATGAAGCTCTGAGGAGCTGCGCAGAGCAAAGGGTCCCGAAGAGGAAAAGCGATGATTCGTGGAATGCCGCGGAGCGGAGCAGTCTCACACTTGGCACTCTCTGGCGAATCAGAATCAACGTACAAACCACTTCGAACCACGGAGATGATGGCCCACCGAAGTCGTTATTAGCGCGGGTCAGTGCCAGGTTAAATCAAGTCCAAGTCCCGAGTATTACATTAGCGCTGGGGCGGGATTGTGTAGCGGAGCATCTCTCAGTTCGGATAGCCGATGACCTCAGTTCAATTCAATCCAAGGATTTCTTATATCAAATGCAAAAGGATATTTCATCGCCAAAGTAGCGAGTAGTGAGGGTAATTATTTGAAGTAAAAGATGAATGTAACCGTTCAAAGCTGAAGAGTTGCATGAAGGCACGTGGTGTGCATGTCCTAGTGCAGCAGGAGAAAGTGTACGAGGCAGACCAGATCGCTCTTGCCAAGTGCAGCTCGCACTTCTTTGGGGGCTTTTATGCTTTTTGTCAGTCCTTCGTCCCTTCCCTTTTTTTTTCATTTTAGTTTTTTAGGGGTCGTGCCTTCCGCCGCCACACTTTTTCCACTTTTTCCCTCGTGCTTTCCTTATCTCAACTTCTTCTACTTCTTCTTCTCCCCCCTCCACTTCTCGTCCTCCTTTTTCATCTTCTTCATGTGTCACTCATAGTTCTTCCCGCCTCCACTGTACAGCGTGGACTCCCTTGCATTCCTGGTGTCTCACCACAACCCCTCAATTCCCGACGGGCCCATCCCAGTTTGGTGTAGTTCTGGGGACAATGCTTGGCGCTAACAGCTTCGTTGGTCGGCGCAAGTCCATTTACTTGTGTCTCGCCGCCGCGGCCGCTGTGATATGTCTTTTGAACCTCGTCTTCCTCACTCATACCGTCGATGAAACGATTATTCGTATTCCGGGCTTGTCGCTCTTCCGGCCGGCCCCTCCTAAACTTGAGGGAGCATTTGCACGAGACCAACACCCGATCGCTGGGTTGATGAACGAGGCCAATCGCCACTGGCAGCAATATGAACAGAGCCGCTCCACCGATTTTGCCCAGACAGTCGCCAAATACCGCGAGACTTACGGACGTCACCCACCCCCCGGTTTCAAGGAATGGTATATCTTTGCTCGCAAAAATGGTGTGCACAATGTCGATGACTTCCAACAAATCACTGGAGATTTGCGACCATTCTGGGCTATACCACCAGCCGAAATCCGTCAGATGGCCGCCCGACTACAAACCAGCGAGAGCATTGCGGGCCTGCGTCTCCGGGACCATAAGGTAGTTTCAAAGAGCGAGGGTTGGCGGGCAGAGACTCTTGCGCAATCGGTTGGCCGGATTGCGGAGTACCTTCCAGACATGGATATCGCAATGAACACGATGGATCAGCCTCGTGTGATGGCTACATACGATGATATTCAAAAGTATCTCAAAGAAGAGGAAAGCACCCGAAGCATCCCCGATGAGGCTTCGGATCAATTTACATCAAACATGGAGCATCTTTATAATGAAGAAGCTCCTGTCAACGAAGAAGTGGATCCGGCTTGGTTTTCTGTCGCAGGACAGCTCTATATGGACTCGGCTAAGGAGTCCTGCTCACTTGAATCTCCGGCGCGGAATGAGAATATGACTGCCGAGGATGCCGACCAGCTCTACAAATCGAACTTCGGTGGTTTCATCTCCAATTTCACTGGCTCTTCGGATCTATGCAACGTTGGCCCTGCCATAGGAGAGCAACATGGCTTCCTCTTCACGGCATCTAGCAACAAAATTACTAGGAAGCTGATCCCGGTATTCAGTGAATGCAAGGTCAGCGTTAACAACGACATCCTCTTCCCGGCCAACATGTACTTCCTCAAGGATGAGCGCTACGTCTATGATAATAAGCATGATTATGAATGGGAAGACAAGACCGATTCTATGCTGTGGCGTGGCGTTACTTCCGGTGGTGTACAGGTCGCGGACAACTGGCACCGCCTACATCGCCAGCGATTCGTCAAAATGGCCAATGCCACAGAAATGGAAAACTCAACTGTTTCAATTCTCTCCCGAAACAACAGAGATCAATATCAACTGGACCCTGATTTCCACCCCTCTGAATTTGCCTCCTCTCATTTCGATGTCGGTTTCACGGAAGCCTGGGGATGTATTCCGGATTGCTCCTTTTATGAGGGCGTATGGACTTACAAGGATCAAAAGCCATTTAGTGAGCAATTCAAATCCAAATACCTCGTTGATATCGACGGCCACAGCTTTTCTGGTCGTTGGCGGGCCTTTCATCAGAGTAGATCTCTCGGTATCAAGGCAACTATCTTCCGTGAGTGGCACGACTCTCGTCTCTTCGCCTGGCGCCACTTTATCCCCATGGATAATCGCTTTACCGATCTTTATGCTCTCATGACCTACTTCATTGGATTACGTTCATCGACGTCCGATGACTCTACGGTTGATAATGGGCCATATGTACCAAGGCATGACTTCGAGGCCGAGGTGATTGCTGCCCAAAGTCGAGAGTGGGCGCAGAACGCGTTGCGTGATGAGGATCTAGACATCTATCTTTACCTTCTCCTCCTCGAGTATGGCCGTATAATCGACGACAACCGTGATACCATCGGGTATAGTGGCAATGGAAGCGAGCTGGCCCGCTTCGACGCCCAACACCCGTTTCCCCCTTCCTTGCAACCTCTCGTTGTAGGGTAAGCCCTCATACGGTGGATTGTTAATATGTGCACTTCTTTATACTGTGCACCATTTCTCTTCTTTGTCATGTGATTCCCCTCCATGTATTTATCAATGTTATAATGACCATATATATTTCATGATTGAGACTTTTTCTTGGTATTAGTAGTATTAGATGAAAAGTAGCCTCGGAATGTATTCATCTGTTATTATCTCCACGTCCAAGTAGATAGCACTAAATATAGACGCAGCCCTACTCATTCATTGACTCCACGAAGTCTTCCAAATTGAAATAAGCTTGAAAGTTCATTACTTCACGGCTTTTGGTATTTCTAGTGAGCACTAGAAACGTGAAGCTGAACTTCCAAATTCAACTTCAAACCATGCCGCCAGCCGGGTAGTCTGAAATACGGTATCCTTCCATTAACTGCATTGATCTAGTATCGATTGAAAAATGGTACCTATAAATATATTCAGTATCTAGCCTTCAATACTCTTCAAAGCTACTTCAAAGCCACTTCAAAGCCACTCAAATCTACTACATTTACAACGTATACAGTGAAATTTACATATATCTGGCAACAGCCCCTCTGGGGATGATTTTTCAATTGAATACTAGTTTTCATGTATATAAAAGCTTCCTCCCAAATCAGGCCAACTTCCTTATATAATCTCTATGCTGGTAGGCAGGCCGATACTCCCCACTACGCTAGTTTTGTGTGCTGCTAAAATCTTTATGCGTATCCGGAGACCTGGTTGTGTCTGACACGATAAACTGGCTTATGTAAATCAAAATAAACCTTGGCCATTAGCATCTAGATTTTGGGAGTACCTACTTTATGAGACAAAATAGTTTATTTTATTTCTATTCCAATAGTGACATGCGTAGTTGATTAAAGTGCATGTCCCCGCTTATTGTCCGCAAACAGCGCCCGCCCTATCCAAGTAATGCCTAGACTATAGATGGACTCAATCTGATAGTTGAAATCCTTACGATAGATAGACGTCATTTAGGCTTACACGTCTGAAGGAATGAGACCTTGAATCCCTGGCACATTTCATCAGGACCATAATTGTAACGATTTAGGGTAGTCTAGTGACAAGTTCGAGAGTGATGCCTGGTGAGCGAAACGTTAGGGATAATGCGGTGGCACCCGGTGATCCAGATCAATAGCAAAATAATTCTAGCTGCAGCGACGAGGGTGGGAGAGCGAAAAATGATAATGTCGAGGAGTTGGGTGGAGAGAAGGAAGGTCGAGGGCTCTATAATACATACCGCACAGAAGCGCAGAGTGATCGGCAATGCTAAACCCGGAGTGATATGGAGCCAAAAAAATGAGGTGCTTTCAACAGAATGGTTTCTTTCTAGCACATTCCTAAATCTTAATAGCAGTGAAGTTTTACGTGTACTAAAATCATTCTAGAAATATGTTTGAGTCTGGATGCAGCTCTACTCTTGAAAGAAAGAGTCACAAGGTCCTTAACAGATCCCATGGTAAGAAGCTGCGACAATATGAAAGTCTAAATGCACTCACGGCCCTAAAGACGAGGATTTTCAGCACAAGCGTTGGAGACGGAACATCATCGTAAAATTGACCAATATTCGTCAACAGCGTGAGACTCGGCTCGCCTTGGATGGAGATTGGGGCAACGATGCTGCACGAGACAATGGTGGCACTGTAAGCCGACGGTGCTACGCGTATCAAGATCGAGGGATATTCACTGATACAATGTTACATACTATCAAGTCAATTACCAAAGTGGCTGAATGCTACCAGTCCTACTCATGTTCCTAAGTATACCTGAAAAGTACAAGACTGGGTGTCGTTCGCGTCTGAAACGTTCTCACTATACTTCAGTCAATTGTGTACTTGAAAATTCTCAAAAAGCAATAATGGTCCGAATTCAAGATTTTGAGGGGATGCAATACTTCCGCGATGGCACTCCAGCTGAGAAACAGGACTACACCTACTTCAACCAGCAATATGCGACCTCGTCTCAGGCGGGTGATCACAACATGTATCCAGATCTTATCGTCCAGCCAAAACGAGACGAAGACGTAATCAAGACTGTGAACTGGGCCAGAGAGAATCAAGTCGCTATCGCTATTAAGAGTGGCGGTCACCAGTATAGTGGTGCATCGTCTACAAGTGGCAAGAACATTCAGATCGACCTTAGCAACACATACAAGGACTTGATGGTTTTGGATGCCCGCAACCCCATTGCCCAGGATCGAGCACTGGTGTATGTTGGCGTCAGCAATCAATTAAAAGACTTCAACGCATATCTCAAGCACAACCAACTTTTTGTCCCCTACGGACAATGCGCTTACGTATGTGTGGGTGGGCATGGCCAGACTGGTGGCTATGGCCAACTTGGTCGTAGCTTTGGCCTTTTTGGCGATCATATCAGAACTATTCGCATGGTTTGTCATGACGGTGTCATTAAAGACGTCTCTAAGGAAAATGACGCCGAACTTTTCAATGCCGTACTAGGGGGCAGTCCAGGTAATTTTGGTATCATCACACACTATATCGTTGAGGTATATCAGGCGAAAAGTTACGTGGGAACTGTTGTCGGTCCAAACGGTTTCAAGGGACCACATGGGATCAAAGGACTCTGGATCTACTCGCCAAAAGTCCTCAAAAGTCTGCTCACTGCAGTCGCACAAATGGCTGACGACAGCAATGTCCCGCGAGGCTTTGACCTCTGTGTGAGCGTCCTCAGTACCGATTTCCCGGTCACGATACTATTCCCTCCATTGAAGAATGCTGACGAATGGGAACGCATTCAAAATAAGATCAAGGGAGCTCTCGCGGATAAGTTTCTTGACTGGCTGAATGGCAGCTTCCCCGCCATCATCGTGCTTTATGCGCAGTGGTGCCCAACCAGCAAAGATGACAAGTATGACGAGAGTGTTGACCAGTGGTTCAACAAATTCCGGGCTCTTAAGGGTTTTTTTAAAAACGAGACTCTCCTCATCAACGAATTAGAGGAGGACATGTCTCGAATGAGTGGAGAATGGATCTTCCCCAAGCAACGAGAGTTTGATCTCCCTTACATCAAGCGCACCTATTCTACAAATTCAAAGTCTCTTGAAAAGGACGGCTGGGTCGACGATGTGGTTAATCGCATCGACTTGATCTATAACCCGCGCCATTTTCTCGATAATAACCCGGGAGACAAGGAGTATGAGGCCTACGTACATTGCAAGCTTTCAGTGCAGATCCAATGCTACGGAGGTGAGAATTCGCGTTTCTATAGGAACAAGGATAACGGCACTTCTTACAGCTGGAGGGACACATCAGTTGTCCAAGTGCTAGACTGCTTTCACGAACCGGGCGACAGGTATAAAGAGTACGCTGAAAAATGGCAAGCTGAGAATGACTTAATTATGGTTGGTCCCTCCAGTTCTTTCAGCAAACAGGACAGACGTTTGCTTTGGGGGTCATATGGTGACTGGGACTTGGGGAAGCAGGATATTTGGAAATGTTATTATGAGGATGCAGCAAAGTACCAAAAGTTGGGTAAGATTAGAGGAAAGGCTGATCCCAACGGGACCTTCACTGCAAACCCGTTCGCCGTTTCGGCTATTGCAACCAGGGACTCTTGAAATGTAAGACTGTTTAGTGGATAGGCCGCTGGCAGGGAGAGGCCACTTGTCTGTCGGGCATCTTGGGGGGTACATTCCCCGCGAAGTGGGGGAGAAGGTGGATATCAGGAACGGGCGCCGGCCAGCGCCGCGCCCGCGGCATCAGAGTTTACTTTGACCTTGGAAGTAAATTGGTCGCACGGATACTTGTTTGACTAGGGCAAAAAATTGATCCACTCAATTTTTATTTTATTTTTTTACGTCTGCTTCGTTAATCCCGATGTAGGCGATAGTTTGGCGGCGATAAGAATCTGATTCTCTAGTTAAGAAGTAATCATTGTTGGAACTTTCTCGGTCAGTGCAGGACAATAATCAGGAACAGTAATAAGTATCGCGTCCACAATCAGCGTAGGATTGAGTATAGTGGCATCCCTATAAATAACATTCAAGTTACGTCCCCCACCGCTCAAAGTAACGTGGTGGATACCCAGCCGAGGTACCTCTTATTGGAAATGAACTGGTAATTGATTCTGAAGATAGAAGCATAATAGTCAGGCCTTATCTACTGTGACAGATCGAAACTCAGAAGCTTGTGGCTGCATCGGGCTTGAATTTCAACCATTTTTGCTATAGTAGCCTTTTGTTACGGCCCCTGCAAAACAACGCAGTTGAGACATGGAGCTATAAAGGGTACTGAGGACCAGTCATCCTGGGGAAGAGATGACCACCCAAGGTGTGATATATAGCCACTATAAACAAGGCCAGGGAGGAGCCAGGACTCCCAGAAGCAATCACTGAACAATCAAGGTCATCAAGGATACCTTGACCATAAGCCAGAAACTATACCACGTATCTATCTCGTGATAAGTACTGCAAGCTGTAGAGCTCTGGTGCCAAAACCATGGCCTGCATTAAATTAGATCAAAAATCCGCGAAACGTAAAGGCGACGCTTTTATATTCTGAGCGCACCAAAAATCGTCGCCATTCCACTGTCATCTAAGTTTACACTCTATCGAATAAAATGTTGACGATTGTATACAAACTAATATACTCCTTTCGAATCTCCTACCCCCGCTCGCCTAGAGCGAATCAAAACCTGTTCTCCATAATAAGTAAAATTTCATCGATCAGACAAATACTAATACGATATTCCCCAACCTCCCCGATATTTCGAGAAGATCCACGCCAGCATCAATAAAAAGAAAAATTTGTGTGATGATCTTTTCAAAAAGCTTTCGAGTTATGATTTGCAGGGATAAATTTGACATCAACGCATTGGGTCTTAGGTACAGCCTTTAATTCCGGTTAATTATGCCGAGAACCATACGGGCACGCCAGTCCGCCATACCGCCATCTTGATCGTAACGGATATTAATCTGTAGGTTGATTTAGTACAGAGAACAATGTACGTTTTTGTGAGTGGAGACGAGACTGCAGGAAGCTAACGAATGGCGTTTGTTATGCAGTATCAATCTAGGACCGGTATTACAGCTAAGTCTTCCAAAGTTGGAGTCAATTTTCGAAGACCGGGATACTACCCCCCGGGGCTTATTATTGAAGGGTCAATAAATCAGCTGTTGGCATTCTGTGAGCATAATACAGAGCTTTTTCTTTTCTTTTCTTTTCTTTGCACGAGACGAGCTTAACCAGAGAAGCAGCAAGCTCCCTTGGAGAAGATGTCCTTGGCTTATACTGTGAGTTGCGCTCCACACAGTCCAATAAATGATAATGACGTCCATCAAGTAAGCATGTAATACTGTGGAGGGATTTGAATGTAGCAAAAAGAAAGGTCAGAAGAAATACAACATCAAACAAAGTCCAAAGCCAAGACAAATTGATACCTTACCTTGAATTGACCCGAAGAAGAATGGGAAAAGAACAAGCAAGAAATCAGCGAAGCAAAATTCGAGCGGCGATAGATGCCATTGTCAAACTGGAGTTAAGCCTCTCTTGATCAGTGATTATACTTTGCAGCACGAGTCAAATAGCAGGTTCCTGCAAGAGAATTTCTTGCTTAAAGTTCGGTTTTCTTGTGGTAGGAAGTAATCGTACTTTTTGGAGACTGGTTGATACTCCAAACAAGGGCGTATGGCTGGGGACACGTCTTCTTGAAAATGTGGTATGCACGCACGATGATTTTGACTTTGCCATCGGGGATATTCATCCACTCAACCTGTTCCACATTATTACACCGATCAAAGCCTGCCTTGTCGCCCATATTGCCATGCTTTTCAGTTTGATCCGAACTGATTACGATAAGGTCCAGGTCGTTCTGAAGCATGTTTCCTGGGGGATCTGTCCAGACCAAGGTCACTTTCAGCACTGGACCATTGAAAGCGGCAGTGCTGGTTGACTTTTCCTGGGCCTCCATGAAATCTCTCTGGTTTGGGATATCGATCAGAAGTTCCTCGCTTGCACCTTGCGCGAGTGCTCCACCCTCGCGATATCCACAACCAGCTTGGTTTGGCGAGATCACTGAGTTGGACAGATTGACTCGACCAAAGCCGCTGTTACTATTGGGAGATGGGCCAGTTTCGCTTGGAACATACTGCCCGGGTATTGCAACCGCTCCATTGATAAGCATTGCTTTGAGGAGGGCAGCACTAGGGGTTTGTACGCCACTCTTGACCAAAGTCTCTCTTAGGACCGCAACGCACCCTGCCACCAGAGGAGTGGCCATGCTAGTGCCAGCTAGGAACCACCACTCGGGATCTTGACTTGTACCAAAATGGGCATCAGCATTGACCACTCGTCGCGATCTTGTTGATAGTACCGCCGTTCCAGGGGCAACGACGTCAGGTTTTATGCGAGATTCTAGGGTAGGTCCGCGGCTGCTGAAGGCTGCTAGGCCGTCAGGTTTGTCCGCCATTAGATCCTTGCCTATGGGACCGCTTGGCCATCGCTGACCATAAGTGATAGGAATCTCAGGGCGATTATTCTCACTTGCCCCAACTGTAATGCAGTTTTTCGCAGCAGCCTCGGAACCGATCTGCCTTGGGTCAATGACACCATTCCTGTCTGCATCTATGCCGTCATTCCCAGCAGCGAAGAGGATCACCATGTCTTGATGGTCCCAGACAAAATTGTCAATTTCCTCGCTAGATTTCGTATACGGAATCTGTCTTCTTTCAGGGTCGGAAGATCCCCACGAGTTGGTGTGGATCCGAGCACCGTTCTTTTCATAGGGAGGAGAGAAAAGATCTTCAAAGTCGTGAGGGATCCCACTCAAACCATTGCTTCGGTCTAGGAGGGACTGCAGTACCAAAGTAGCCTTTGGTGCTGTGCCTCGAATATTTCCTCCCATAGATGCAGAGAACCCGTCCCCAAGAACGGATCCACAGACATGTGTTCCATGACCATCGGGATCATCTGATCTTCCAGGACGTCCTAGGGCATAGAGCTCCTTGACTCGGTTCGAGAAAGCAGGATGGGTATCGATAGTAGATCCTTTATCGAACCCTGTATCTGCTACAGCTACCACCTGTCCTTCGCCCTCGTACTGGGTACCATTGACTTGGACAGGGGCCCCAAGAACTTGTGCTGCTCGATTGTTGAACAGTCTTGCTGGATAAACTGGCTGGATGACCTTGACCGCGTCAAGATGGGCCAAATCGTCCAAATACTGATTTTGAACTTTAAATCGAACCTTAGAGGATCCAACATCCAAGGTTTCAGGGTCAGCATGCGCAGCTGCAGCGATCTCTAAGAGAACACGAGAAGAACCAGTGTCAACATCCTTATGAAGAACAACGTCAACCGTTTTAGAGATCCGGTCTTTCGGGACGGCAGGAAATGATGCTAACTCCCTTGTTCCACCCTGGGTTTTCAAGCTATCTTGAATCACAAATATGTCCAGATAGACGTTGGCCCAGGAGACAAATGGGAGCTGGCGGATGGATTCGAGGTCTGTGCCTTTAAACCCACAGAGGTAGGTATTATGGGAAACATATTCCTGGATATCAACTCCTAGCGATTCAAGTTCGTCTTCCTGCTCATTGGAGAGCGGCTCGACTGATTGAACCAGGATATAGTCAGAGTGACTGGCATCCTCTGACTCGAGGCCCAAGGCTTGAAGTACTGGGCGCTGTCCCTCGGGATCGATATTGTTCCCATTGATTGATACAATGGGTGTCCTGCTATAATTTTGGTTTGAGTTTTGGCTTTCCATTATGAAGGCGGGGGAGAAATGTTATTGATAGTGATCGAGAGGTTCAAGTTCTCGTTCGGAAATTAGTCCAAGTATTGGAGTTTAGGAAGGGAGTAAAAAGCTACGCAAAGATTCACGACGAATCCTCTGCTGTCAATTCAGGTATAAAGTCTCTAGTGAAAAGCTAGAGGTACTATTATATCTTGCAGGTGTACACTGAGGGCCAAATTGATCGATTTCAAAATTTGGAAAAGGATGTACATGAGAACATCTACACCTGCTATTTATATGCTAATTCTCAGAGCGCATGAGGTTGTGCCAGGGAAAGAGGTTCGAGCAGACTTGAACTGGTGACCGTCTTTGACGATGCAAACATCGGGTGGTATGCTCGTGTACAAGTAGAAAAGAGTGGTTGACCTGCTTGGCATTATCTAGGCCATATTTACTAGCCGCATTAGGATATTGCGATCTAGACCATCTAAAAAGCCATCCGCTAAAATTCACCATTTGCCTGAGCTGATTGGTCAATCATTTGCCGGTTCTCCTATTGTTTGGTTCCTTTCCCGTCTGTTCAGGTGATTTATGAATTCATTACCGGCAAGCCTCGGACATGTCTAGGAATCTGAATTCAAATTTAAGCCTCCCAACGACTTATTGAGCATCCAAATTAAGCCTGCCAGGTGGCCGATCAAATTGAACATTAGCAACTGGGATCTCCATATCCGGTCGCGGAAAAGGGCGTAGATAGAGAGCCATGGTTGAGTTAGTGTATCGAGGCGGTATAGAGGCGATCGGCGAGGCCTAAACATATTGTAGGAGTCCAAGTTAAGACTATGTATATAGAGGAGAAAGACTTCATCTCGATACTATTAAACTTTTGTTCCGTGGGTCTAACTTGAAGAATCGTACCCAGGCCCAATAAAGGCCTGAGTGGGATACTACATGGACCATGTACAAGTTAAGGGCACGCAATCCCCGATTGTTTTGACTTTCGAGTATAAGGACATACGAGTTAATTCATGTGCAGAGAAAGGTATAGCTGTGATGTACATGCTGAAAGTAAAATGGACCAAAATGATCCTCTGGTGAGCAGTCTCAGTCCATGTCAAGCCGCTCTTCGGTTACCTTTTTTTTTGCACTCTGACTAATTCGACTTCAGCACCAGAATGAGGTGCATAGTTTAGAATGCATTCTTTAAATGAGCTAGTTCTGAGGTAGTAGACTCTCCCATTATCAAAAAAGATTCTTCATTTTGAGTCTAATCAATCCAACATCACATCCATCTTCTGCATCATCATCAACATATAGGAAAAATCCAGCGGATGTCCGAAGGTGCTATTAATATACTATTCATGTTGGGCAAACTGATTATATACTAGTAAAGTCTGCTGATGCTAACTCTGGCAGCTTTGAAAGTTTCTGTCGTTTAACCAGGACTAACAGTCCCCAATTCCTCATCCATTTGGCGTCCTTTTCCACTCTTCTTACCGGCCCTTACTGATTGACTCGAAGGACCATCCATAATATCTTCATGAGCAACGGAGTTTTGGGGTACCCTTTCATCGGCGTATGTGTCTGTTTGGTTCTTTTCAATAATCTGCTGGGCGACATTGTATTCTTGAAAGACCTCCTGTAAAAGGGTCGCAATTTTGTCGTGAGAAATATGACTGTTGCCGTATCTTAATAAGGTTGCTCTTTCTTGAATGAACTCCGAAACCTTGGCTAATTCGATCATATTTCTTCTTAGTCGTTCTGGGAGCCCTCTCCCTTTAAGCAGTGCTAACAATCCAGCAATAGAGGTGTTGAAAGCACCTAGGATTGTGATTGCTACTACGTGTTCCCCACCTGAAGGTCCCAACGCAGTTATAGTTGCACCGATTATTATTTGCGTAATTGCAATCAAGTTGAAAACAATGCTGATAAGCTGATACTGGAATCTCAAATGTTTTCCCTTGCGTATGAGCTCATTCCGTAGCTCGGCCGTTGCAGCCTCATAAGTAACGTAGATCTGAGGCTCATCATAAGAGTCCTGTGGGCTAGATTGATGTAAATCGGACATGGTGTATTGCTAGGAATTCCAAAGAGCGTACTGCTAGTATGAATAGAGTTCTTCGAAGTAGATGTATACATCAAAGTGGATTTCAAGTGTTCTTACTGATATACTTGGTTATATGACCAATTTACTTCCTTCCGAGGTCATTACCATCCTTCGCCTTTTCGCTGACGTATATTCATCACGGTTATTCCGTCCCTTGGTGCTTGCTAGAGTCATATGGCTGACATTCTTGGAAGTCTCGAATCGATGACAACTTGCCTCTCAAGGTTATTCAAAGCCTAGGGTTACTTGGTTCCTGTTCCATGGAAAACTGAGGCTACTCAAATGTCTCGGTCGGTCGTGTAACATATATTCAACTTTGTGGCTGATGCTCTCCTTGGCCCTGAACTGATAATTGTAGCAAAGAACAGCAGATGATTTCTGAACAACCGTTTGCGTCGACAATTTCGTACGTTCTTCGTTGCTGCGGAGTTGAATGATCACACGGGAGTATGACTTGGCTGCAGAATCGAATCATCTCCCTAATAGGAGATATTAGTAGCTATTCTTTTGGCTCTGGCCATCACGCATGAACCTATGGTTTGTTATTTTCATCCCGGCCAATCATGGTTTGATCTTCGAATGATGGTGGTGTGATTACGTCTGCTTTTGTCCTTTATCGTTATGGCGCCCGAACATGGGGCGCCCCTTCATTGTCCGGAATGAGGCTGAACGGCATTCCACGTAAGGAACTCGTACGATGAACGATGCGGGAGCCCCCGGGAAGAACCGTTCATTTTGGAAACACTTCCACGCAAATAGTGCCAACGGACGATGGAAGCATCCAGGCCTCGCCCCTCACCTGGGCGTGCCGGGGGGTTAGTTGCAGATGGAACTCGTTTACCGGAATTTCTACTATGCCAAAGGAAACGAACCAGAACTGATTGGAGCAGTTTGAAAGCCTTACTAATGGGAAGCCATAGCTTCCAACCACAGACGTGCTAAAATTTTGTTCAATCTGTCTCTAGGTATGTATCACTAAATTTGTCTATTGGGTGTAAATATCTACCGGCCCCACATCACTTTAAAGCTACAAATATTCGATCGATCATCTGAAATATAATTTGTTGGCCTTCTTACTTTATGTTTTGGGCCAACCAAGGATCGTACACAATGTGGCCTAGAAACACAAGCTTAATTATGGCATGCTAATCAGCAGGCAATATCCATAACCACAGATGGCAGAGACTGCCCACTGCAGCAAGCGTATCCAGCGGCTGTACAGTCGGATTAGCGGGGAAGATTTACACTGACTCGCTCAATCTACTGGGGGCTAGATCAGTCTAAATATTATGCGGGAGTATTAAACAGTCATTGCCAATTGCATCTAATGCCACCTGGTCATTGATGAAGGCGATTGTAAACTTTCATGAATGTAATTGTGGGTTTGCATCATCTGTCTAAACGGACTGCACGTCTACCGTAGTTATAAAGTCTACCTTTTCTCAGAACGGAGATGCATAATCCTACACGAAGTTTTGGCCACTTAAACTCTTATTCAACTCAGCCATCTCCGAAAACCTTCTAGATATGAACGGGGTGGAGAACCTTTGGATTGACTTTAGCCCTGGAGCCCCTTGGGACCAGAGGCCCTGGGGGACCTATTTACATGGCCGATGCAGGTATAATGGCAGTCCGAATGAATACCGAAACAGCGAGCTGCGCCTGGATGATTGTCTTGGGGATCAAAACAGGAAGACACATCTTCCAAATTTGCATAGGCATTTATGCTAATATCATATCAGGTTTCTTTGTCTGGAGTGGGCATGACTTTACCGCACATGCTCAACAAGGCACCATCCATTTTCAATATGAGCAACAGCCACCGCAACCTATACTTCGTGCTAGGCTGGAGGGATTCCCTGGTTCTTACACTGACAGAGATGTTAACCTGAGCCAACGTATCTTCAATGACCACGGTGATCTCAAGTTGTAAGCGTGCAACTTTCCTACTTTCCCCCATTTTATCATAACCCACTGACAGGGTGAAGTGCCTAAGTTTCGTGCGGAGCGGATGCGGAGTCGCATTACAAAAGTTTTTGGTATTTTCCTGTGCCTATACTCGATCATCGTCCAGATCATCAGACTGTTCCAAATTACATGATCAATACGATTTTAAAATTTGGAAAATCTTCCTCGTAGCGTTTTGTGTAAAGAAACGGAAGATCACGTTAATATCATTTAATATAATTTTTTCAAAATATTGACTAGCTCCAAAATAATTTGGAAAAAAGATTATTTAAACGGTTACAATCGGACAACAGAGAAAAAAATACCGCTGAGATATCTAATCATCTATCCAGAGTACTCTGAATAGAATGGAGCTGATCTCTGAGTAGCCATGAGCGCCCAGGGAGCATTCGGGGAGCATTCAACAAGAGCTCAGGACGAGCTCCGGGACGCCATGGATGTCAGCCAATCGTGCAAGACTCAGCATTTGACACTCGTATGCCACTCAATATCAATGATGCGGACTTGGTGCATGGGATGGCTGAGCCTACCGTGGAACACGAGGGAGCTACAGAAATGACATTTTGTCTTATTTGCTGTGAGATAAGCAACGTGGCCTGGAAGACGCGCTACTTTCTCCCCAGCGAGACGTCGTCTTATCAACGTCAAAGCGATATATCAAATATTGCGATGACAGTATTCCCCTTTTCAAGACGATCATGACCGTAGCATGACTCACGATTGCTCGCATATGGCTGGTCATTTATTACCCACTTGATCAAAATGGTAACCCCAAACTGCCGGCAGATGCTCAAGAAAGCAAGTTTCTTGGAGCCATCAAAATACTCGAGTTATCGACTGTGCTCATTACCACTCCTGGAATTTCCAAATGGACATGGCATTCGAAGGCTCACGTACAATGGCATGCGCTTGCTATTGTTCTCGCTGAGATCTGTTTACGCCCATCTTCTCGGGAATGTGATATTGCATGGAAATATGCAAAGACGGTCTACAACCGATGGAATCTCCGAGCCGACAAATCTAAACCATGGCGACCTATAAAACGTTTGATGGCCAAAGCTCACTATATTCGTGGGATGCAGACTCGTAGTAACGAGCGGCAGCCACATTCAAGTCGTCCGAGGTGGTGTCAGTCCCGGTTAATGGTCTGACGATGAACGACGCATGGAACTTTTTCAATGATGAGAGTTGGAAAGATGAAGATAATGATGACCACTTTCCGTTCGGATCGTCCGATGATAGTATATTGTTCAACCAGGACTTTTGGGGTGATGCTCAGCGCGACTTCGAATCGCTCAATAGTGATTATACGATGTGTGATTCAATTGGGGAGCGTCATGAGCTGAAATTCGTTGCCGATTAGAATTCTGAACGGGGACAGTCCAGGTGAATTTTATGAAGGGGGATTTCTATTTTGAGTATTTCGTACAAAGGGCCAGGGAAGTCCCCCTCAAACGTTATCATGAACCCATAACATCATTCCAAATTATCTTTCCGGCCATTCCACAAGCGCTATCAAGCCACAAAATTGACTTCAATTCAGCTCGAAAATCATTCCATGTCGACGGGCCATGGCATGCGATATGAAGTCTGAGCTGATCTATAAACCAATCCCTCTCTGGGGAATTCGTAGTAGTGATACAACCGAGAGTCAGAATCCACATATAAAGATTGAGGGCTGATGGTGAGGAATTTTGGGCTTCATGTTGATGTAACTGAAGCTCTAGTTTCAACATTCGACCGAGTGTCTTCAATGGAGTGCTTTGCGGTGGAAGAGGAAATGTGACGCCAACCCCAAAAATGATCAAGGCAAGTCGACATGATTCATAGAGGGGATAAGTGATGGCATGAGAGGAGTCAAGCTGAACCAATGGAAGAAGAGACATAATATGCCACTGTATAATATTTCGGTGATCGCAAAGCAAGTCCGTTCCAATTTGAACGCCATCTTCGTACATCTCAACTTCAGACACATATATTCGTTGACTTTGAAGGATATCTTGCATGTGTAATGGGATTTGAGTTGACTCGAAGTGTTTGACATGAGTCCCAATGATATCTTGTAAGCCAAGGAAGCTTCCAGTCCGGAGAGACACGAAGGGGAAACTCGGACGAGATAAAGACCGACTGGCCCCAAGGATACTAGAGCTGAATTGACAGAGGTATCAGTAAAAGTTCATGACATTCAAAATGGGTAATTTCCGGAGGAGCATACTAGGATATTATAGCCGCGAGTCCTGGCAGCTCTATTTTCTCCAGTCCGCCTCTGAGGCGCACCAGTTGAACGAGACCAGCTTGATGAACCGGGTGAGGAGACAAACGACCGTAAATATCGAGCCATTGAAGCGACGTCAGTGGAGCTTGAAATATGCGCTCCTGATTTTGATCCCACATGGGACCATCTACCTTGTTCGTTGCCATGCATAGAACACACAATATTATACAATCAGTCACAGCCCCCGAAGGACTCTGAATAGCCCGATTCACTCTGATAATAGCATCCGCTTCACAAAGTGACAGCTTCTTTCCATCTTCATTGCTGAAATGCCCTCGATTCTTGACAAGCCATAGAGTTCGTCTATGTGAATATGATCCAAACAGTAAAGTACTGTGAAGTGCTTCGTGCGTAGCGGAATTCTCAAGCCATGCATTTACTCCAGGGTGACTGGTTCTGAAGGATGGCGGTAAAAGACCAGGCCATAAGACAGATAAAGCTAGTCAAACAGATTCAGTAAGAGAAAGAGTCCAGATGATTGAGAGCTCTCACAGTATCTATTAGCATCACTGACCAGGTCTGAAGGTAATGGTGATGTATGAGGGTATTGTTGAAAGGGGTCCAGGATATTAGGTGCGATGCCGTATAAATTCACACATCCAGCAGTGGGATAACCAGACATTTTTGACCCGCAAAATTCAGTTGAGTCGAATGATTCTGTCTCCTCAGGTGGAAATACTCCAGGTACTTCTATGCCATTGACCTTTTCTTCTAGTGCTTCGAATAAAACTCCTAGGTCAACATCCGGCGAACTGTCTTTCGATCCCGAAAGGGAAGTACCAAATGAAGAATCGGAGATACTAGTATCTGAAGTATCATACTCTTCCGAAATATGCCCTTCGGCATAGTTTGCTCGAAGACTGGCCTTATCCCGGGTCGTATGGCCCTTTTTTTTCCGGGTTTCGGACCATCGCCATTTTCCCGCATGAGATCTGACCATGTGAAGATTGCTCGTTTTCCCATTGTTCGAAGACGGATCTGAGGTAATAAAGCATAGATTCACTTTCTCCCGGCGGAGTAATTGATTTGTTTGACTCATTTCTTTATAATCTGTTTGTCTGTTACTTGCCAAGGAGCTCACTGCCTCGGAATCAATCAGCTCAGCTTGGGACGGCAGCTACTGAGTCTCCAAGATAGCTAAGACAGTAAAAGTGACCCCAGGATAGGGCACAATAACCTTTTTAAAGCCTTGGGGAAATGCCTGACAGCGAAAATCGGAGACGCCGTTGGGGAAACGCCCCCAAGTGGCTGAACCGGGCATTTGGGTAGATCCCCGGCTTATGAGCGATTAGCTCATTTATTATGCAGTTTGCGGCTGAGAAGGTGGGACCTACGAGGTGGGAAGCCAAGAGAAAATTATATTCAATGAGGAGTGGCCACAGGGAATGGCCTTCGTTCATTTGCTTCTAGATTTTTCCTCGGTAGATATTGACTGGAATTTGAGAAAGTGAGTTTGCGGTATCTGCAGTTCTATTTTTATTATTGCTAGAATTCGCTTGCAAATTTGAACTAGGCCTGCACGTTGTCTCTGATGGTGGCATGCATGATGCTTAAGCCTAGTTCGTGGATTTTCTGATGACTATAAGCATGAACGGTAATCTTCTTCAAGCAGTAACTGTACTAATCCAAAAATGGACTTGAAGATTTAGAGGCGTCAACTAGCCACCAATGAACTGCGATATTAGGACGCCGCACCCAGAGAATTGGAATAAGTGCCATTTAAGCGAGCTGAAGCTCTGCCGCTGCATGTCTGCATCTGCATTCTGGGTATCTAGTAGCGTGTGCGAGCTCCCCGAATGGTCCCCGAATGACTACATTTCATTCGAAATTGAGACTGATCTTTCTTCTCGTCCTCCTCAATGGTTACCAAGGAGCTGGGTCTTGAGGGTCTGGTCTGAGTCAGGTTGTTTTGCCTGCAACCCAAGCTGAAGTAGTCGGGACTCGCTCAACTTAAAAAAGTGCCACTAGGCTGCTCCTGGGAACAAGATCTGCAGATTCTTAAATCCTGACGGAAATTCGACGGGCATTTTATGGTCTCTACCTTTTTCCTATTCTAGTAAGGTCAGATTATTTTAAGAATAGGACGTCTATGCACCCGATGGTACCTAATAATGCGTGGTCACCAGTTATGTTGCGTACTTGGACTTTGTAGCTGGGCCAGCACTGCCGTTGGAAATGCCAGTCTAAGGGGATTATCTCCGGAGATATTAGAGTGTTCATGATCTTGCCAATATTCGCAACGCCGGAAGTTTCTCTTACTATTTTTAAGCCTATCTTGTTGCCCGCGATGATTTTGTAAACTATTCATGAAATCGTTGGCACATATGACCTTTCATCCTCTAGTATTGACAAGGATCTTCATCTGATGGCTACGAAGCGTCGAAAATCCCGCTTCGAAATTTGAAGTAACTACCTTAAGCTATTCAATTTAGTGCTCTCATATAACGGACGTTCTGTTATTTTCGAAGGCCTGGCGCTGTGATGAGATCCTCTTCAGAATGTAGTACAGTATGGTACATTATGCTGGGAGAATAATCAAGATACATGACGAAATCAATTGGACCATCCATACTGTGTCACCTTTCAAGGAGCGATCTCATTGTCTACTTGTACTGGTGCTACCAGCCAGGATGTACTAAATCCTGGTTACAGAGAACCAGCAGAACTTCAATTTGAACAATAAGAATATCTTGATAGATGACCTCAGGCCGTGAATTTCTCATATGCAAAATGTTGAAATATTATAAGATGCCAAGCAAGATTTATACGGCAAACTATATACTAATCCAGTCCATACTTGATGAACCTGTCGTGCTCAGCACGCAAAGCATTCGGATCCAATGTCTCGAATCGGAAGTTCCAAAGTTTCTCCACATCCGACAGCTCTGCTTTACTCTTATGTCTGGGCGGTACATAAGGCCCATCATTGTTGGTAAACGTTCCCTTGGAGCTTCTTCTGCCAGCATGTTGCACGACGGCGGGTGTAATCGCCCACCGAATTTCCTGATTTTCATTTGCGTATTCTTCCGTGATCATATCCACGTACCCCAGATGTTTGTCTTCATACAACTTGACGAGGTCCGGGATACGTGTTCGTGGAAATATCAAAGCCTGCGAGCAGCATCCAAAACGTGGCATTTGATGCACGCCATCCGGTATTGGGAGCATAGTTGCACGTCCAGTCGCGAAAAATAGACCGACTAGTATAGGTGTGCATATACAGCTGACGAGGAGGATGACTTCGTTCGAAAGAGTTGTGGCGAATCGAGGTTTGTATTGTCTGGCGCTTAAAAAGGCACATGCGACTAACACAGAGGTAAGGATCGAGTAGAAGAGATAGGTAGGCCATTCTTCGGAGTTCCATCCAAGGAACTCTTCGGTATAGAAAAGACGGAGATAGAGCCCTGAGGAGAGAGAAGTCAGTCAAGAAGATGATTCGCGACGATATTGGAACAACTCACACTTTGATGCCCCAATCGTTTTGGTCTGTTTTTCAGCAGATGCCAATGCGTTCTGGGTGCGATGATGCCACCCATCGAGTGCGATGACATCGTCCTCGAGCATTAATGTGTACGGGGCATTTGATGCCTCGCACGCTTTTAATAGATACGTATAATCGAACAGAGCCTTTTCACGGCCTGCCGATTTCGCCTCATCGGTCTCAAGAGACGCGATATGTTTAACGTCTACCTCATCAGGATTATACAGCAACACTTGATCTGGCACTTTATGAAGCCAAGGCTCCGAATAGGCGGGGTGCTCTGATGCATTCGTGTGCGCGATAAATAAGATTAGGTGTATATTAGCCCTCTCTTGTTCACTCAACCCTTCCAGAACCGTGCCCACGGTGGTCCTCAGATAGCGAACACCTTGTCGAGCGATGGACGCGATCCCAATACAGAGCTCAGGCTGAGAAGAAGCCTTTGGAGGGGTCGAGAGAGTGCCATTATCCACCAAATCAATATAGGAATCTCCCTGCTCCGCTCTCAAGGAAGAATAATCGGCATCATACGCGCTCCACGGCTTGAAGAAAGCCGAACCTGGATCATGAGAAGACAACGAGCGTGCATAAAGTGTAAGGCAGAAGAATAGTGCCACAAAGAAAAGGAAGACGCGTATTAAGGGAGAAATGGCTCCGTTGGTTGGCGTCAACCCATGCAGGAGCCTTCGAAGCAGCAACATCAAGGGATACAAAGTTGGGCCATACGCACAACTCTGGGCGGTAGGAATCGAAAGGAAAACGAGGGCGGGCCTCGGCTTAAGCCAATTCCAGTCGATCATTCGCAGGCTAAATTTTGCCTGGGGGATTTTTAGTCAGCTCGAGTCGAAGGGTCCAATTAATTGTGGAATTCCACTGGATGTCCCTTGGCATTTCAAGATGAACCTATCAAATGATGCAAAGATCCAAGAGTTCCTCCAGGAAGACTCCACATGACGACAAGTTCTGTGGGGGCTGGAAAGGTACAGCTTGGGCTGTACATATTATGCATCTATGCCGTTTAACTACTTCATATGTTATGTTATACTGCAGATCTCCGTCAAAAATGGTCAAGGACTAATTTTGGTTATGTAGTTGTCGTGTGTGCTTACCCGTGATGCATAGATCTTATACGGATTCTTTATAGTAGATTTACCATGTTCTTATTCCTCGCTGTCTGTCAAATTCAAGTTCAGATTCCTGTTTATGCATGGTTTGATTTCAATCTGAGACAATCATTCCAGATCTCGAAAGAAATACAAGATATGCGAATGCCCTGGACTATAATATGACGTATATTAAGGGGCCATACTCTACATGTACGATTGTACACAATACATGAATCTCTTTGCATAGTGCCTGCAGTTTTCCTCCGGCTGTGGGGAATACATGATCTACAGTAACTACTATGTATTTTGATGTTATTGTTGTGTACCATAGGTGATCTTATACCCGATAAAAATCGATCTTTCGGCTATGAGCTTTTGGCCCCGAATTCAATTGACTCACAAAGCCCCCCACGGTGGGTAGCAAACCAATGGATATGAATACAGCAGGTTTCACTCATACAGAAGACTCTCGTCAAAGCCTTTGGAAATATGAGATGGAAGCGACATTTCTGTTTTATGCAACCGGGATTGTGTTCCTTGAGGTCAGCCCCTGCAGGAACTAGCCCCAATGGCGTCCAAGCATCAGCCAACCGCTTGCCAAAATCGCAGGCTGAAACGAGGACAAGATCGTTGAAGGACCCCCGCAAGAGGTATAATTCTTTTTCCTATTTTTGCCTGAGATTGTGCTTATCCCAAGAATTGTGTCTGTGTGAAGTTTAGCCCCCAACCTTAGTGGGCTATAAGCCCCGCGGAAGCCCATACATCCGTCTTCCGAGCTCCACTCGAATACATGAACATGAACAGGAACACTCGAGTTCCAAGGCTATACTATTTAGCAAAAGAAACTCGTGCACTGTTCGATATTCCGTATGGTGATGGAAATATAGATATCACATTTTTGATTTTTGGTTATGGCCCACTCGTGTTCTCGGCACACTTCCCACATCGCACAGGGTATGACTATACAGGGCAAGAGAGATGGAAGAGAGAGGGATTTTCTTTCTCAGCTTGTACTAACAATACTAGCAGACTCCAATGTATATAAATGAGGTTTGCTTTACTCTGTATCCGTAAATTACTCTGACAGAAACATTGAATGTGTGGTAGGAATACATGGCCCTCAAATATCACTTCATTTATATTAGCATCTAAAGTCTTATCAATGCACTTTTGATTGACAATCATAGCAAATTCTATCCTTCCCATGGAGATTCTAGTTTTATAACAAGGCCTGCAGTATGAAACTCAATGTTTTGTCTTGTAAAATCCAGTTATCTGATAATACCCAAGTCCTCCGAGTGTCTTTGATACCAAATTCCTTCGGACATTGTCCAGGTGCGCTGATACCCTATATCCACTATTTCGGGCATTATATTGAAGCTGTAAGCATCGACTCCAGTGGCTCGGCAGCCTTTTCTAGAAGGTGATCATCGGGGGTTCAGGGCCGGTATGACATTGGAGGCTGGTGTAAGCACCGTAAAAAGCAATGATCGGGGGTATCATGAAGTGGTAGGCTCCACTCCCATTGAAATAAGTTGAGACAGTTACCGTAAAAGACACTGATCTGTCGATCTATCCACTGTGGCTTTTTCATAGTCGTATCAAATCTGTGAATACCCAACATCTCAGCATACTTCGGCCCCAACCCCATGACTGCAACGGGGCCGTATGAATCGTGCACTCTAGAGACGAGGCTATTGAGGGTAGAAAAAAAAATCAAGTTTTCTCTTGGGGTCCAAATGTAACTGCATTGCTATGCATAATACAGTCACTGGATTCATTACCCGAGCTGAATAGGCACTAGCATACTGCAGAACGGGGCCTCGTCCATGGACGGTCCTACTTGAATGTTGCCCGAGTGGAATCTTGAACGGATATAAAAGCAGTGCCTGTTTACTTTGACCCATACCATTTTTCTACATCATCTCCAACCCAATTATCTTGAATACTTAGATTCTCAAGAACATCATGTAAGAGAATCTTGAACCATGAAGCTTCCATTTCATAAAGCAAACACACTGACTCAAGACATAGCAAAATGCACTTCAAGTCTCTCTTTGTTGCCGGCGCCCTCTTCATGGTCGGTGCCAGTGCCGTTGATTGTGCCACTCCTGAGATTCACTGCGAGACTAGCGATGGTAGCCCCTGGTACGACGATGCCGTCCAAGCCACTGAATACTGGAAAGAAATCCAGGATGCCGGAAAAGACAGCTGCGGTGACGCTGGTTGCGCTCAGCCCCATGGCTCTGGATGCCACAGCGACGGTGGTAGCTATGGTACCGCTGAGATCGTTCTCTGCCAGGATGACTCGTCTTCTTCCACTCCCCAATGTGCCGACTGCCGGTGTGTCTACAGCTACCTGAAGCCTCTTCTCGACCAATGCAAGGGTGCCAACAACAAGATTGGTGGATATGCTCATGTTGACATGGGAGGCAACTACATCAACTATGAGTTTGTTAAGAAATAAACGGATCTCACATAAGTGAGAGATTATCATATAGGGTTTTGAAGTCTGTTTCCTTTGTATTTAACGTCGAAAGACAATTATGAGCCAGTTTTATCCTCTTCCCTTCTTACTGTGACTGTCATTACCGTTTCAAGTATTATAAGCTACTGTGGTCTGCAAGCAATTGATGCATTCTTGAGATAACTTTGCCTCCGTATAACTACACGAAACAGCAATCTGAAACTAATTAGTATGATTGGTCCCTCAGAGAATCGGATATCCTGTCATTCCGCTCCTACGGCCCATCAAGACAGAGAAAGAGATCCTTGCTAAACAAAAAGCCCTTGAGAGTTCCAAGGTTAGGTCAAAAGCTCATCATTCAGCTCAATTATTGTCTGTGAGCGGAGAATGTGCTTGCTTGCTTCATGCATGCCTTTCAGTGTCTCTTGTAGGGCTTCATTCTGACTCGGAATTTTTTCGGTCTTCAGTTCAGTCAAATTTGATGGTTCCGCTGAAATACCTGCACGCTTCAGATATTTTGGTGGGTCAAACAGATACATAATGGGCACTGAGTGGCATTTCAGGCCCATAATAAAGATATTCAGTAGTGGGGGCCATGCAACGGTGACGAATTTAATATGTGTGGGCGTACTGACTACCCCCAGGAATGCGTATATCATTGATAGAATCATGACCAAAACCAGAATGACACTGTGTATAATGCCATTCTCTCCCAAATCACGATATAATCTTCCAGATAGAGAAAATTCGCTGCTGCGATTGTACGAATTCTCTCTGCTCCCAGTAACGAAGGATCCCTTTGGTTTGGCAGAAATGAGGTAGAATCTCAGTATACCGTAAATGTTTGCTATTTATTATTTTTCAGCAAGGATATTATGGGCGCAAAGAGGGAATTGAACTTACATCCCGCAAGCCATTTGTTCTCTAGTAACGCGAATGCTGCGCTTCGATAGCCTGTGGAGGCTGTCTGTACAAGCTCATATGCCCAAGACAAACAGAGTACAACGAAGGAAAGGCTCAATTGTAGAGTCAAAGTCGAAAGTGACGTAGTGGGAACGAGCTTATGTCCACAAAGCAATAGCAAAGGCACAACGGCAAATCCAAAGAAACAGCCAATCTCTTCGAATATAATACCAAAGCCATTTAGAGCAATCGAGAGTCTCAATCTGGGAGAGATTTCATCACTCCTCCAAAAAAGCATTGCAGGTATCTGCTGGGCATGACCTATGTTCCATCTTTTCCTTTGAGCAATATGACCGGCAAGGGAGGTGGGAACTAGACCAAACTGCAATGCCTCATCTACCTGAAAGGTCTTGTAGCCTTTACCGCGCAGCAGCAAAGATAATTGCCAATCCTCTGAGAATGAGTATGTTGGATAAAGACCCACGTCCACGATGGACTGCCGTCTAAAGACTGCACCTGATCCTGAATCGATGGCATTTCCGAGAATGTCTAGTCTGGCATTTTGACAGGTATAAAAATGCTCTCTTGTCTGGGATAAAGGATCTCCACTCGGCAAATTAGAGAAGTATTGTCGGGTCGATACGAGAGCCGCCTCCGGGTTCATAAGGAGATGAGGCAGTGTCGCCCTTAGGAATTCTTTCGTTGGGATAGAGTCGGCATCTAGCACAGCGCAGAATTCTGGTTGAAACTCCCGCTGTAGATTCGTCAAAGCATAGTTGAGGTTTCCAGATTTGGCAAAAACTTGTCCAGATTGTCTTCCGCGGGAATTATATGAAAGATGAGGCCATCGAAGTTGAAGGTCAGATATCGTTTTCTGTAGTACGGAAGATCCTCCATCGTCGAGCACAAGTACTCGAAATTGAGACTCTGGATAGTCCAAAGTACAGGCTGCTTGCACTGTCTCTAATATCACATCGATTTCTTCGCCGCAGCATGGTAAAAGGATATCTACACGAGGCAGACCCTCATCCCCTTGAAGGCGCAGTCGTTTCCTCGGGCCTTTCTCTGGATTTTTGGTGGCCAAAATGGCTAACGACTGTTCCTTTCGATTTAGATCTTCATTCGTTTGTGCATCAGCCAAAAAAAAAGCGCAAGTCTAAATTTAGGTTTCTTCATCTTTACTTACGAATGTAAAAGGCTTCCAGGAGAAGCATCGTCCACATTGCCCATGTTCTCTCCGAAGTTGACCACATCAGAAAAAAGCGTATGCCGATATAAATCAAGCTCATCCATTTTGCTGCCTGGGCTACATTATGAAGGCAGTTCCGATATCTTTGACCTAATAAGATCTGTGGATTTTGGGGAAGTTCGACGATAGTTCCACGAAACATGGTGTTGAACTGCGGTCCTCCCTGGGTTATGCTATGCAATCCAAGACCCACAAAGGAGATCGGAAGGGAATCAGAGAGAATATATACGCTGATCGCCCCATTTTCCTCAGTCAACCATATTTGCCTCCATTTGAAGCGGAAAGGGGCATAGTAGCGGTGTGTTTGTGCGTTTCTCAAACCGGCGTTCGTTAGATTGCTCTGGCCAAGCCACTGTGGATTATCGGATGTTCCAATCCGCAGGCTGCCGGTTGGAAAAGGAGTTGGATTTCATCTTTTACTTTCCATGCATTTCTTACAGTCTCGAGATTGTTATTGGTCGGTTAGATTAAGTGAGTGACTCTAATTTAGCGTAATCTAACCTCGATGCATAACCATGGCCTTTATTGAATGTGGTATAAACTGGACTAATAATGCAGTGCCCTTTATTCCGGCCCAAATGACCGGGGGGCAAATGGTGAAGGATAGAGTACTTCCAAGGTTATTCTGATTGAGAAGGACACTGTTCTCCTGAGAAGGCTAGATGCGCTTTATTGTAAACCTTGAGCGTCTGGTATCATGAGTTTTCTCTAGCGTTGGGAGCGATATGGAATCCTTTGATAGGATACCTAGAAGTGTCATAATGGTCAAGATAGTCCTCATCCCCTGAATTCATCACGACTCGTGAAACTTGGAAATATAGACTGGAGATGCTGATATAGTTCCAAAGCAACCGCTTGGTTTGAGATTAGTCTGATAGGGCATCGAAGATCACCAGGGAAGTAAATATCTACTCTAAGGCAAGTCAGTATTGTTCAATCATTTCAATCTGCAAGACACATCGTTTAATTTGTAGCCAAATCAATCCCTGATAGTGAGTATATCAGGTAGTCTATTCTTTTTCGACAGGTCGTCTCAATTAGCAGTACTGCGAGCAGCCGATTGTCACACAAGGAACAATTCACAAAGTCCCGCGACGAGTCAGTTCTTTTACTTATGGCCAAGTCTGAGAGGAAATCTTGGAATTGCAATCTATGAGCCCATTGCAACAGGAGTTTCAAGTTTAAAGCTTTAATTGAGACAATTGAAGAATCACGGTGGACAAAGGAAATATATCGGTCTGCGTCACCCTGGACCACAGACTATATAGTCTACCAAGGCAATTAAATTGCTATTTTCACACGCAAACAAGGCAATGATTGATAGTACATTCAAACAACAAAACACCCACCCAGGCTCGGAAATAACCCGAGTCTCAGATAGCCGTCTTTAATTCGCAATCAGAAGGGGGGAATTTACGACAAGTTGCGAGACATGTCGTTACGGATGCGCTGGTAGTCGAGGATACCCTCAATGCTGCCAACAGCGCTCATGGCAAGGTCCTGGTCCCACAGCTTGCGGGTGGCGAAGTCCATAACGTCCTTCTCGGTGATCTGACCAACGGTACGCTCGATGTCCTCGGGGCTGAGGCGGCGGCCGGTGGTGATGATTTGACGGCCAATGTCCTCGGCGACGGCGGTGGTACCGTCCAGGGACAGGAGGATGGAGGCCTTCAGCTGGGCCTTGGCGCGCTCAACCTCGGCGGAGGAAACGTTGCTGCACAGGCGAGACCACTCGCGGAGGGTGAAGTGGATCAGGTCATCGAGGTTGGTCAGGTTCTCGGAAACCAGGTAGATACCCCAGAGACTGGAAAAGAGGTTAGTATGCCGTGATAGATTCACAACTTTCACGAAGGCAGAAAAACTCACCCAGTGTCGCTGTAGCTGGTGGAGAAACTCATGAAGCTGTTAGCGAGGTGGTGGTGGCTGACCTGGGAGCTGAGCTTGCTTCCCAGGAAGGGGGACTGGCCCATAGCACGGTCCCAGTTGCCAACAATGGCCTGGGCAACCAGGGCAGTGAAGTAGTCGTCATCCTTCCAGCTGACACCCTCAACGGCGAGGGCAATGTGAGCGGAGGGAATGGTGTCGTCACGGAGACGGACCTCAGAGCCAATGAACTCGGGGGTGCGCTTCATCTCAGCAGTGAGAGCGGCGGCGGCGGAGGTAGGGGGCTTGCTTGGGAGGCCACCGAAGTGCTCCTCGGCGAGGCGAACGAGCTGCTCGTGGGGGATGCCACCAGCGCCGACCAGAACCATACGGTCAGCGGTGTAGTTGGTCTTAATGTAGTCGGTCAGGTTCTCCCGGCTGATGGTCTGGATGTTCTCCTTGGGGCCGAGGATGGTACGACCAAGGGGCTGGCCCTGGTAAGCGGTGGCGTGCAGGTGGTCGAAGACAACTTCCTCAAGCTGCTTGTCAACCTCCTCCTGCTCGCGCAGGATGACGTCGCGCTCGCGCTCGATGGCGGCAGACTCGAGCTTAGAGTTCTGGAGGATATCGGAAAGGATGTCGACAGCCTTGGGAACATCAGCGTTGAAGGACTTGGCGTAGTAGACGGTGTTCTCGCGCTGTACATTGAATAAGTTAGCGATGAGTTGGCAAATAAGGCTATGCGTTTGGGTTTTCCGGTCGTACCGAGGTGTAGGCGTTCAGGTGGGCGCCCATGTTCTCGATCTCCAGCTCGAGTTGGTGCTGGGAGCGCTTGTTGGTACCCTGAAAAAAAGCCAATCCATGTTAGATTTCCATGTCTCTTCCGTCATTGTAGTGGATGGGAGTTCGCGTCGAACCTTGAAGGCAAGGTGCTCAAGGAAATGAGCGGTTCCGTTGGTCTTGTCAGTCTCTGACCGGCTTCCGGAATCGATCCAGACACCGACGGTGGAAGTCTGAGCCCAGGGAGAATGATCGGTGGCGATCTAAGAAGGATTAGCAAAGATGCGATGCAATTGAAGGGATTGATCCAACATACAGTGAAGCCATTGGAGAGGGTGGTGGATTGGGTGGTGGAAGGCAGCGCAACGGGGGAGGCGAAGCCGCGCTTCACGGGCTGGATGGACTTAAGAGCCGCACGGCTCTTAAGAGCCTGGTTCAAGTTGAAAGCCAAGCGGCGGGAAGCCATTGCGGAGGTGGTAGAGTGGGTTGAGGAGGGGGAAGTTGAAGGGGGATGGAGAAAAGAGCTGGTTGTCGCCCTGAGGTTGGAAGTTCGGAAAGTCAGATTATTCACCCAACTCAATCTGGCCAATCACAGCAGCCACAATTCAAGCAACTCCCGACAACTCCCTTTCACCCAGTCTTCTCTTCATAACTACACTTGATATAAGGTCCTTTCTACTATCCTGGAATAATTACAGTGGCTAATACTGATTGATTATTCTTGAATTGACTCACACTATAGTATTGCTCACATGATCACTCCCGGTTCTCTCCCGTTTCTGTCCTCATCCACTACCGATCCGTCCCGAACCCGTCCTTGCACACGATGCCCGCATTAACTCATACAAATTTACTCGCAAATTGCTGAATATTCTCCAACATAGAAACATCTGCAGAGAATCCAAGTTTGAAAGCACGCTCGTTCGAAAATTGAGGGGTCCAGGATTGCACGATTTTATCCGTGGCAGCATCGTACTTCTCCTCGACTAACGCCCGTCGCTCTTTACCTCCAACCTGCTCCAATGCATCCAGCATCTCCTGTACACTGACTTTCAACCCGGGCAAATTCACTGAACGGGACTCGCCAAATGCCTCCTTAGGGATGGTGCGTGCGTGCATCAAGTTCCTGATAATGGTATGCGGCGAACAAATCCACATCTCGGTCTCTTTACCCACGGGGAGGATAGCCTTTTTGCCATGGAAGGGTTCACGGATGATATCACTCGCAAAACTGCTTGCTGCTTGTGTGGGCTTGCCGGCTCGAACAGTTACAGTGGGTAGACGCACGCTACGTCCATCTAGGAAGCCACGACGAGAGTAGTCGTTCACAAGGGTTTCAATAATGAGTTTCTGTGATCCGTATGAAGATGAAGGAACCGGTGGGAAATTGCTCTCGTTAATGAGGAAACCAGGTGGTGCTGGGCCATAGACTGCCAGTGAGGAGGTGAAGACTACCTTGACTCCAGGTTGAGTCGTGCGTAGTCGGTCCAGGATGTATCGTGTAGAATCGAGATTGACTTTAATTCCCAGCTCGAAGTTGGCTTCGGAGCCACTGGACATAATGCCATGCAAGAGATAGACGGTTTCGTATTTGCGAGAGGTACTAATCAACTCATCGACTTCTTGAGACGATGTCAGATCGGCGCGGACACAAGTCAGTCTGCTAGCATACTGCTTGGCTGCTTCTGGGACATCAGGCTGAACCACATCAGTGATGGTTACTGTTGTATCAGACGAAGTACTAGCAAGAAGGCCTGCTGCTAATTCTTGGCCAACGTAACCTCCTGCGCCGGTGATAAGAATCGACATGTTGATTGACAATGCTTGAACTATTCAGGAAGTTTATGCCCTGGTGAAATTGGCAGTGACAAGAATGAGATGGAAAAATAGCAATCAACAGAACAGTAACACAGATTCGATCAGTAAATACGGGGACATCCCATCATTGTTATATACTCATCACTCTAGACCCCGCGGGGCTATCTTCTTCCCCGCGCACCCTCATTCTAGCACAACTTTCCTGTATCAACCAATGGCATGTAGAACCTGTTCATCAAAAGCCGACATTCTAGTCACTCCCCCCCACGCACATATTCCGAGTTCATGTAATGAATAAGATGACGGATGAATCTCGGTGAGAAATCCGACTGCCGAACCACTGACTTGTTCGCTCGGAACACGGGGGAAGTCCGATGACCCGGAAAAGACATGGGATAAGTGGAAAAAAGCAGACAAAAGTATTACAAACACATCCGAGCATATGGAAATTGTTCATGTTTAACTTAATGACTAGTCGAAACTTTGCAAGGTCACAGTAAATGCTATAGAGTGTAGTTACAGGATCCTGATCTCAATATCATGAGTATTGTGCAGGAGAACCAGCTTTATATCTGTACTAACCAATTGTCTGGCTAGTACTCCCTTTCACGGGTTGATATCTATGAGGTATTCTACATCTAACTTCAGGAGAGGATGCTATTCACTAGCAACATTCACTAGCACTTCCGTATATGAACCATAACTCGTAAGTGCTTTTTATCTGCCTACTTGTTCATGCAATATGAATAGTCGGAGAATCCCAAAAGAGGCCGCATTGATGAAGCAATAGGGTACACTAGTGCCTCAGATTGTGAGGTGGTACAAATGTGCCCTGGATCTTACATCTATTGTTGCTAGGTCTTGCTGAGTGATCTCGGAAGAAGCTTTGGCAATCTTGGGATTAACCAAGGACATGGACATTCTTCCATTGAAATGCACCATCCCGGAGAACATCTTGAAAAGATCAATCGTGAGGATTTCAACATACGTCTATGATATAACTACACTAGTGTACGGGAAATCAACCTCGAAGACCAGCTTGCCAAATCTACAAACCCTACAGAAACACTCGATCATTTCAATGTGTGCATTTTTTTCCCAGAGTGAGACCTAAATTTTGTGACACAAGCAATCGTACATGGACAGGAAAACCAGTCACAAGAGAAAAGAACAGTGGATACATCGCGGAACACGAGACGCCTGGGGGAAAAGTGAAATGGAACAAATAAAGAAAAGACATGACAAAAGATTAACAACCCATTTATGAGGAGCGAGAGTAGATACCACCAACGATACAGTGATCACGCTCGAAAGGCTCCAGAGTCAACTGCTCCTTGGGCTTAATCTTCTCCTCGCGCATCTTCTGGACCTCACGGGAGAAGACGACATCGGCAGCAGCGGTACTGTCGATACAGCTGGCCTTGATGGAGATCAGAACACCACCCTGGTCCTTGAGGAACATGTGGGCGTTCAGGCCAACAATACGGGCTTGGTCGGCTATTTCATAGGTTAGCATGAGTGTATGACCCAAAGCCGGGGAAATTGGATCACTTACGTTGAGCAACATCGGCGAAGATAGCGTCAACGGAGCCGACAAGCATGCGGTAGCGCAGAGGATGACGGGCATCCTCAACGATGGGAATAACGTTGGTACGGTGAGTAGCCATGCCAATCAGGTCACGACCGGAGCGGTGAGAGAACTCAACAGCGTAGACACAGCCAGTGGGACCGACAATATCGGCAACGTGAGAGACGGAGGTACCGGAAGCACCACCAATGTAGAGAACCTTGGAGCCAGGCTTCATGTAGATGTTGTCCAGACCACCCAGGATACCGGCAGCCAACTTGGAACGGAAGGGGTTCCACACACGGTACTCGATCTTGGTGACAGCACCATCCTCGCCGGCAGGGCCCTCGACAGAGATGCGCTTCTCGCCGTAAACGGCCTCACCGGGGGTCAGGTTCTTGGTGACCAGCAGATCCTCCTTACCACCACGGGCAACGAAGACACCGGCGTGACGGTGGGGCTCCTGAAAAGGAAAATGTTGGTTAGCCATGATTCCTCCCCCCTCATGCCAATGGCTCGTAAGTACTTACAATGACAACCTTAGCACCGCCCTTAGCACCCTGGGCACCGCCACGACCACCACCGCGGCCACCACGGCCACGAGGAGCACCACGACCACCACGGGGAGCACCACGGCCACCGCCGCGACCACGGTCACCACCACCGCGACCACCGAATCCACCTTTGAGAATTGAAACCAACGATCAGTAAACTGTACATCCATCGAAAATTCCGAGTGTAGGAAATGTCGTGGAGTGATTGGCTGGGTACGTTGACCAGCTATACACCCCCGAGCAGATTTCCTGTACAATCGGTTGAATTGAAGAACAAACCTCGTCCACCGCGGCCACCGCCACGATCACCGAATCCACCACGTCCACGGGGGGGACCACCACGGCCGCCTCGAGGAGCAAAGCCCATTATGATATGAGGTTGGGAGAAGAAAAGTTGGTTGAAAAGGTCGAGGAGGTTGAGAATTGAGCTAAGAAATGCTCAATCCGAGTGCGATGGAAAATTAAGAGAAAACGGTCTCGAAAAGAGTGTCAACTCAAAAAGGCGATAAGTGATACAAGAAATAAATATCACTGAATCAAGCAGCAGGTGCGAAGATGACCAAAGGTGCTTTGTCGCGTGCGGGTCAAGACCGATGCTGCTCGTTGCTACAGTCGAGATTTTTTTGCGCCTGCTGGATCTTTCAGAAAATCAGAACTGCGCTAGTCGGAATCCGGTTAGTGCGCTTTTTGGTGGGCTGGCACTGGGTCACGTGGTATATCACGTGTCTACGATGAGCCCTGCAGAGGAAAGAAAAAACAAAGAAAACAAGGAAAAGCACCATCACCGCAAAAAAAAAAAAAAGGGTATTATGCCTGACATTATACTCCATTACTTAACGCCAATGCTCTGTGTTCGAGCAATTTGAATGTACGAAGCAGAATAAAGCAAATGGACCAGCCTGATGTTTCCTCCCAAAAGGTCGTATCCACCCATCCACCTGTCCAGCGAATGATCTATATACAGAAGAAGAACAAGAATGTAAAAAGAATACTCCCGACACGGGTCAAACTAATTTCCAAAGAAATAGTAATTCGCGGAATATCTCATTTGGAACTTTTCAGGCTGTCCCTCACATGTGTCCGGAGGATTACCTGAAGCAGTATCGACGCGATAGACTGCCTTGTACTTGCCCACAGTCCCCTTGGTAGTGGTGAGGTAGAGCCAAGGCACAGCGCCATATTGGCCCTTGACAGCATTTGCTGGGGCATCAATAGATCCACCTTTCTTCGTCATCGCAATTCCAAATTGCTTACTACTGTCAAGGTTGAAGTTGAACTCTGGGGTAGTAGAGTCGAAGAAAAAGTGGTGACCCATCAAGTCAATGTTGGCCGGTAGCTGGATCTTGGATCGAGGGAATGTCGATACATCCAATGGTACTGAGCTATTCCAGATAATTGTAGGGATCAACTCGAGTAAGTCGGGGTAGTTTGCTGCCATGCAGGTAGCATTGTAGAGGTTCGCAACTGCACCAGCCGCTTGGGGCTTGCTATTGGATGTGCTGTCTGCACAGGTATAGTTCTGTTAAAGTATCAGTAAATCCGTCATTTTAACTTCAAGTTTCTATGTTATACATACCTGTGTACCTCGTCCAATTGCGACATACATCGGAGTCAGACCGTCGGGGCTCGTCAAGCCTGAGGCATGAGATGGCAATGCAATTTTGGATACATCACAGCCGACTGGGGTTTTGCTGTGCCTCAAATGGTTGATGTGCTGACTGACTTTACTATAATAATCCAAGAGTGAGTCGGAGAAGTCATATACGTCGTCGAAGAAGTTTGTTGGAGCAGCAGTTGAGACAGCCACCAGGGAGAGAAGGGCTGGTAAGAACCGCATAGTGACTAATTTTCGATAGTGGAAGTATAGAGGGGGAGGGGTGGGTGGTGGTAGAATGACCGGAACTCGGAGGTAGTAGGATCGTTTTTGGGATCTTCAGCCTTGTACCAGTAGGAGAGCGTAATATGCGAAGGAATGAGAAATAGAATATAAGAGCACAAAGAAGTACAAAGAAACCTTCAGCAGCACCTGGCTGTTGACAAGGCTAGATAGATAGTAAGAGGGAGATTTGAATTAGAAGAAAGGAATGACAAGAGGAGGATTAGGATAAAAATGATCGACCCGACCAGCGAGGCTGGATACATATAGAGCTGGCGTTGATTAGAACTAGATCATATTTCCAATATCTCAGTCAAAATAGTAACACCCCCGTCTAACTCGAAACAAGGGTACGACAAAAATAAAAAAGCGATCGGTGCACTCTGCAGGTACTAGCAGGGATAGGTGCTTAACGAGGGGCCCTCATTGGCTTGGAGATGCGCCCAGGCTTGACAGCCCTGTACTCTATACGGGATGATTCGTTGACAGATCCAAACAACTTTAACTAAATCGAGAGAGCAACGCGCTAAGTCAAACAGCGAGCTCATGAATGGGCGGCAAGTTGAAGGAGCTCATCCGGTGAGATGAAGAGCCAATGCGAAGAGCTCTTAGGGAATTCTCCGACCCAAGCTATTAATAAATCCACGTCCTTCAGACCATCTCACCATGTGTGATAGGCGGTTAGATGTGCATGACGATTGCCCCAGTGGGTTAGTGTGCAGAGTTCCAGTTAGATAGTGCATCTTTTTGTCTCTTTTTATTTGACTGACCGGGGCCGCGGTTGGAGAGTACCGGCTTGGCCATCAATAGACATGTCATTGGAAGAGGCTGGAGCAGCAATTGTCGCAGATTTCGATCTTAGCGTATTCTTTATTTAGGCGTACAACTCTGCACGGATTGTAAATTGAGAGGCGGAGAACACAAGAAGAGGGGGGGGGGGGGGGGGGGGGGGGGGGGGAGGCTGGAAGTCTCTCCGCACGGTGGCTTGCCCTCCTCTTCCTTCTTAGGGCTCAACGTTACAGTGTGGGCTTACAATGTGGGCGCGTAGGCAACGCCATCTTACTCTTTCGTCAGTCTACCTATACTCTTGTCTTAAGGCATCCATAATCTCTATCTTGGTTGATTCCAATATGACCCACTGCTAGCCACTTACATGTCATCAAGGATTCTTTAGCCGATGAGAGAATACTTCCGCGGAGTATGTAGTTAGTGCATGCTAACTATAGAGACTACTACTTACTATTCTTATTCTCGGACAATGGATACCAATCTGGGTTATGGTGAAGGGAATCACTGTGATTTGTCGTGCCAGCAATGCAACTAACTGTTTACGAACTGTAGGAACAAGGTATGTGTGTCTACGATGCTGTTTTGTCCCGTAAACAGTGTCACTTATGCAGATGACATTGTTATTCTCAATACCCTGATTGACTATACACTCACCAGCCCAGAAATAGAACATACAGAATGAACGGGCTTATCGCTGTCAACAACGACCCTTCAATTCCAATAAACGCCAAATTAAAATGATGAACCCATGTGGAGACATGAGAAGAATGAAAATGGAGAAAGAAGAGGACTCCCGAGCGCTCGCTATTCAAGATCAAACATGGATATGTCACCCAGACTCCAAGAAGGACCAGGGGTCATCAATTGCACCCAACAGAGTCACCGGACCCTTTCGGGGGGAATATAATCCCCTTAACTGAAACCTTCCTGTTGCCAATCGTCACCGTGCAGCTGACCACTGCTTCCTGGGCTGGCTCCACCCCCACTATTGCTGTACGCCGCTGCAGCGGCGCCCCCAACGGCGCTCATGGCGCTGTGCTTTTCAATCTCCATGGTGCTCATCATGTAGAGCATGACGAAAAGCAGAAGATGCAAAGCGAAGCAGTAACCGGCAAACAGATTTCGACTGGTTCGGTTGGCCAAAATAATGCGGGTGAGTGAGAACACAATTCGTTCCGGCAGATTCATACGCTTGTATGCACGCGTTGATTCGCGGCCTCGGAAAGCAGCGAAGGGAGATATGCGTGCCTCATAGGCATTTTGATACCTATCAAGTGATAGCCCGGATGGTGTATCGGAAGACGTGTACACGGACGTTGAGCTAGGAGCATTTGCGTACGATGACGCGGAGGTTGATGCTCCCTGGCCGCGGCTGTATGTTGAGACATAGCGAGTCTTCTCATAGAGACCTAGGTTGTCCTTTTGAAGCGATGCAACCTCTTGTCGAAGAGACTTCACGGTAGAGTATGTCTTCGACAACTCCTCTTCAAGCTCGGCATTCTTCTTCTTAAAACGATCCCGTTGTGCCTGGATCATGGGCAAAAGACCAGAACCACCACCCACAGCCTCGCCCGCACGGATGGCATCCATAGTATTAGCAGACACAGTGCTCTGATCAAACCCAGATATTATAGATGAAGTGGGAGAGCTTGCGCCACGTCGAGAAGAGTGTGGATATCTGGAGGCGTAGGTACCCGCAACGGACATGGCCCCTGAGGGGAAGCTGTTGGTCGCTTCCTGCTGCACCTGAAGCAGATCATTCTCCAATGTACTGGATAATCCTCGGGACTTCTCAAGCTCTTCTTTCGTTGTTGAAAGCTCACCGCGGAGAGACTCAAGCTGGCCTTGGAGGTCACGACTTGACACACGTAGCACGGCCAGGTCATCGGTTAATTTCTTGTTTCGAGCAAGCAGGAGTTGCTCCAATGAGTTCTTCTCTTTCGATTTCTCTGCATTTCCATTGGTGGTCTTTGTAGTCTCTGCTGGTGTCTCGCCAGCCTCGTCATCGTCACCGGTCGTAAACTCTATCGACTTGATCATCTCCAATTCGCGACGAATATCATCATAGTCTGCAACCTTTTCAAGGCGCGAGCGCAGCTCATCTCTCTCAGTAGCAGACTTGGTGGCATTTCTTTCCGCCTGAAGGAGTTTGGCCTCCCACGAGTGTTTTGTGGAGTTTTTCTCATAACGTGCAGCATCCAGCTTTCGCAATAAAGATGAGTTCTCTGACTGCAGGCGCTGATATTCTGGATCGTCTTGCAAAGAGATCGAGTGGTCAGAGTTCGAGTGTGACACTGCCTGAGCCAACTCAAGCCGTAATTGCTCATTCCGAGCCTCCACATCCGCCAGCCGCAGACTAGTTTTCTCCAAATCGGATGAAACCAGTTCTAGCTCAGCAGCGGTAGCACCACTACGCGCACCTTCATTTTCCTCGTCGCCGCCCAAACGCTGAGAAACCTCATAGCTTGCTTTGAGCTCTTTTATCAAACGCTCCTGGTTCTCGACCTTCTCTTCCAAGCTCTTCTCTTTCGCAGTCCAATTGTTTGTCTTCTCCGTCAATACTGCCTCCCAGGATGATTCAATTTCCTTGGCCCTGGTCTCCTGGTTCTCTTCGAGCTTCTTTCTAGCGGCACGCTCTTCCTGAAGACGTTTCTCGGTCTCCTCCTGCTGCCGTGTAAGACGGTCGACTGAAGATTGTAATTGATCGCGCTCCGAAGTTAATTTTGGCACTGTATCTTCTGACAAGACCAAGGAATCAACGGAAGCTTCGAGGAGTGGATACGGATCCGGGGCCTCCGATAGGGATGAATATAGTTGAAGGAATGAGGAAGAAGACGTTTTCCCTTGATTTGTGAGAAGATCAATGAATGATTGGTAAGCCTTGAGGAGTCCTTTATGTTCCGCTAGCTTTGCCTCATCGTCCAGTTTCTTGAAGTCCTTGGTCTTCTGGGCCAGGTCCTTCCTCTGTACAAGGGCATCCCGCTGGTGCTCAACGATATCCGAAGCAGTCGAATCGAGTTTCGCGATTGTGCTAGCCAAATCAATACCTGATTCCCATCAGTAAATAAATCCTCTATTAGGATTGCCTATCTCTGGACTAGAGAGTGTTTACCTCGCCAGGCTGCAATGGCGCGCTGGAACTTGTTTGTCTCTTCGGACAATTTGCTGTTGACTGGTTCCGGCTGGTCTCGCTCTTGGGCTGCAAGGCCCTCTGTAATAGCGAAGGAATCCATGTCCGTCAACCTGAGTCTGCGCGGTTCACCCCACACCTAATCGCAAACAATCAAGATGGTCTCTCCAGGTGGAGGCCGATCAGGACACGCGGCATGCGGGCCGATATTCTTCCGCGATAGATGTATGAGGCTCAGGCAATTGAGTCGATAAACGAATTGTGCATGAGCTACTGTAGCAAAATAAATAGAAAAAAGGAAATCAGAAGAATTAAAGGATAATAATATTCTAATGTACTCTCACTGAAGAGAATCGCTGCTTACAATGGTTTTCCCTCCAATGTCATATCTTTTAGGCCAACTTGACGTTGTTTTGTTCCGAGGCTTCCCCTGAAGCTTTGGCCCCAACGAGGCTGACCGCCTTCACGCATTACAGGCAGCTGGCATTGCTTGCGGGGGAGACTCCAAGTCCAGCCATCATGGCCTCTGATGATGGACTCGGTCCTCGAAAGAGGCGCAGGGTCGGTCCTCCAGGAACTCAACCTTATATCTTGCGGTCTTTGTTCGATGATGTACCACTGACCACCGAGACCAACTCCGACGTTTACATCACCTGTGTCCAGTACTGGGGTAAGCTATGGCGCTGCGAGCTTATCACGACTCAATTCAAGATTTCACTAAGCTAACTGTGGCTTTATTTAGATGAAAACTTGTATATTGGCACATCTGCTGCAGAAATATTGCATTTTGTCAGCCTTCCACCAGCTTCCGAAGATTCCAATGATTCCAGTGAACCCACATTCATCTTAGCTTCGAGACTACCAATACCGTTCCAAACTACGCCTTCTGATCCGGATCAACAAGGTGTCAGACAAATTGTGATACTTTCTTCAGTCAATAAGGCCTGTGTTCTTTGCAATGGCTCGGTTACATTCTACATGCTGCCAGAGCTTAGCCCGGCATTCGGGAACACCAAGGTCCATCATTGTAGTTGGATCGGCGGACTAGATCTGAACAGAGATGAGGATTCACAGGAAAATCCGGTGGTTATGGTTGCGGTACAAGGGCGGATCATGCTAGTGCAGATCGGAGACGAGGCACGGCTTATCAAGAGCATCAAGTTCCCCGGTTGTCTGATAGCCGCGCGCAGAGGTACAATCGCCTGTGCCGCTGATACGCATTCATACTCCCTCCTTGAGGTAGAATACCAACAAAAGATTCCTCTTTTCCCTATTTCTTCCTCAAGTGAAGTGTTTCAGTCTGGACAGGTGGAGGAAATTCAACAGACACCCACTCCTCTGAAACGATCGCCCTCTTCATCCTATCCTAATTCACCTCCAGCAGACTTACAAGGACACGGAAGGAGTAGCAGCTTGAATACATTTGTGGGGATGCTGCAACCTCATGCGCAGACTCCCCATCATGAGAGATCATCTTCTGGGACACCAGACCCATTTACATCTACAGAAACGCCACGGCGGTCAAGCTCTGAGGAGCGTCAGGAAGAGCCTCCAAACCAGCCTGATCCAGATAACTCAGGCAGTGACCAGCAATCGTCATCTCCAGACAGCGTGAAGCCATTGCCGCCTCTGCCAAAACAACCCGTATCAAAACAACTCCAGCCTCATGTAGTCTCTCCAACACCTTCCGAATTCCTTCTCGTCACAGGGACTGAAGAAACAGAACCCGGAGTGGGTATGTTTGTTGACATAGACGGCGAAGTTGTGCGAGGTACAATAAACTTCCACCGATATCCAAAATCCGTTGTTATTGATGCCGGCGAAGATGATCAAGCTCTTCAGCCGAGCGAAGACGCCAAAGAAGAATTTATTCTCGCTATCATTGAATCCAATGACAATGGAGAGAAACGTACACAGCTAGAAATTCAACGCTGGGATGATGACCCCGCAGAGCTTGAACGGCAGAAAAGATGGATGGACATCCCTTCGTCTGGGTCGACTCAATCATTACCCGTTGGTTTCCAACACACTATGAGCCCTAGTCGCTTAGAGCTTGATGACGTCGGGAAGCTTCTGCGCATGAGCCGATTCAAGAACAAGGCGCTGCCTCCACATATACCTACGCCAGATCCCAGGACGCACGCGTCGATCGAGCAGCTACAGAAAGAGAAGGAGCTCTTTGAATCCCAAGAACTGACCGACTCAGAAAGTTCAAAGAAGGGGGAATCTGGGACCGTCCGAGACTGGGAGACACAGAGAAACGAGGATGAAGCAAAATTTGCATATCGTCTAGGGAAACTCCAGAGCAGTCTAATTCTATGGTCAGGATCTCAGATTTGGCGACTTATCAAAAACCCATTGGTTGTTCAACTCGAGGATGTCTTGCAAAAAGCGCAGCAGACTGATGCGAGTGGGCATACACTTCTGCAAAGAGGCTCTGTCATTGATTTGATGTTTTCCATCCAAGACGCGGAGCCTAAGAATGAATCTGAGTTCATAGGTCTCGGGTATATAAAGCAAAAATCCAGCTTGATGTTGTTTGGAGATCTCCTCTCCATGCATCCAGACCACCGAGGGGACGCAGTCATTCAGAACACTGAACATGCGATCTTGGCTGGTAACTTGGACCCACGCCTCGTATTGTTGTTTATCCCCCTTCTCAGGAGTGAAGTCCTGCAGGGCCCACAGGGAATTTGGATCCATGCTGGTCTGGCAAGTGTTACTGAGCAATACCTGGAGCAAGTTTCGAGCACCAGCAACCCATCGGTAGGCCCCGCAGCTGTCCATAGCCCAGTGCTGAATATGGTTAAGCGATTCCTCTTCTCCTGGCAACAGAAAAGAGGCTATGGAAGTATCACCGATGAGACATACGTTCTCGATAGCACTGATGCTGCCCTTCTACGCCTACTTCTCGAGCAAGATGCCCATCTTGACCCTGAACAGCGAGCGTCATCGCGGATACGAACAGAACTTAACAGGCTGGTCGACGGCTGGAAAGGTAACTTTGACCGTGCAGTCGTGCTCCTCGAGCAGTATGATCGACTTTACATATTAAGTCGATTGTATCAAAGTCAAAAGATGTCTCGCAATGTACTCAGGACATGGCGCAGAATCATTGACGGTGAGAAAGACGCTGGCGGCGAACTTAGTGCCGCCAGTAGTGAGACGCAAATGCGAAAATATCTGGTGAAAATCAAAGACGTGCAGCTTGTGGAAGAGTATGGCTCCTGGCTCGCTGGTCGAAACCCTAGTTTGGGCATCCAGGTGTTTGCAGACAACACCAGCCGGGTACAGCTCGAACCAACTGACGTTGTCACATTGTTGAAGGAGCGTGCTCCGAATGCTGTCCAACACTATCTCGAGTTCCTCGTCTTTACCAAACATGTGAGTATTATTGCGCATGTCCTTTGCGTTCGATCCAACTAACACTCAACAGCAAACGCATTATGCCAACGACCTCATCTCATATTACCTTAACGAGGTTATTTCAGTCCTCGAGGCCGATCCAGCCGCACGAGCTTCTCTCTCCGACTCTTATTCTACATATCGGGCTCTACGCCCCCCTAAGCCAACCTATTTGAATTTCATTACTGCGAACACTCCCAAAGAAGATTGGTGGCAGTCCCGACTGCGTCTGCTCCAGATTCTGAGTGGCACATCAGGCACTCAATTCTCATCTACTGCCCTCCCATCGGGTATCACATACTCCATATCCAACATCCTGGAGCGCATCGAGCCTTTCCAGAACGAACTTGTCTCAGAAAGTATCATTCTCGATGGTCTACAGGGCCACCACCGCGCTGCCCTCCGGCTCCTTACCCACGGCTTAGGTGATTACGACTCCGCGCTCCGATACTGTCTTTTCGGAGGACCTCGTAGCTCCACATCATCCGCCGGGGCAGAAGTTGAACTCGCGGACCACACCTTACAATCAACCCTGTTCCGGCATTTACTCGACGAGTTCCTTCAAATCCAAGATCTTACAGATCGAATTGAACGAACGAGCGACCTTCTCGCCCGTTTTGCAGGCTGGTTCGACGTTCGTGAAGTTCTGGAGCTGGTTCCAGAGGACTGGAGTGTTGATATTCTAGGTGGCTTCTTCGTCCACGTTTTCCGAATGCTTGTTTCTGAAACCCGTGAGGCTCGCATCGAGCGTGCACTCAGTGCCGGGCTCAATCTACGGACCGGCGTTGAATACATCGATAATATGGAGAAGATGGGGCCATGGATCGAGGATGGAGAAGGGTTACGGCGCATCAAAGACCGCAGCCCCCAAGCACAGCCCGATGATGCAAGTGTAGGGGATGATGGTGACTTTGGTGAAGTAGTGGGGCCGCCCTCGTCCACGGAGATCGACCAGGCGATAGTGCGAGATTAAGGGGCGGCTTTTATGCAGATTTTTCGTATTCGCGTACGGCGTTGAAGCACTATGATACCTTGACAGCGTACGGAGTACTAACTACGGATTTATTATATGCAATGATTAGGTTCAATTTGTTCATATTTGCATTTTGATTGTGTAGTTTTTAAAGTTCTGCATTGCTAGTTGTAACGGCTATTCACAGTCACATAAGCTGCAGTCCAATCTCATTTAGCATTAGAATTGGGTTTCTTGGTGAGGTTGCAAAGTTGAACCCATCTACTCTGTACCCCAGACATCAGACGAAGGGAGAAAGAGATAATGAGAAGAGCGTTAGAAAAAAAGGTAAAAGAGACATCGCATGGCATTCATTCCTTTCGTAGCCCCTATGACGCAGGAGCATTATCGATTCACGTCAGAAACGCAAAATCGGAGTCATCGAAGCAGGCCTGTGGCCCTCGGGGGCGACACCGGGAAGATCCGGTGCCCCCAAAACTCCGCTCGAGAGCTTCGCATTTGTTGCTCGATTTGTCAAGCAGCACGAATCACTCTAAAGTGGTATAGGACAAGACAACTGGAATAAGAGAAGAGCATTACTCTTCGGGTTGAACGAATGGGTTGGGGATCTCCTCGCTTCCATCAGCGGGTGAGATCAAGACGATCAAAGTGCCGCGAGCCACAATGAGGCCCAGAGAACGGGTTGTCTGGTTACCCTCATCATCTAAGAAGATCAGTACAATATTCAACTAATTGAAGCTTTGATAAGGGGTTATTACCGCGCATAGACTCCTTGACATCATCGAGGACGAGGTTCATAAGCTGATCGTAGCCCTTCAAGGTTCCAGTAACTGTGGGGCTGGTTAGTATAGATAGTATAAACATATTTTTCAGAGATAAATAGTTGACGCAGATAAAGAAAACCATAAATTTGCGAATAATTAGGGAAAAATAAAAGTGGATCACTTACCCTCACGACCACCGTTGAACTTGACCTGCACCTCCTTGTCCATATACTTGCCGAGGTCAAGAATATTCTCCTTCTTAGGCTTTTCTTGAGCACCGCCACCACCGCCACTTTTCTGCTGGGGCCGGCCACCTCGACCACCACGACCCCCTCGGAATGAACCTCGCTCAGACATTGAAGAATGGGAAACCGGCAAAGGGGAGAGAAGGAAAAAAAAATGGAAATTGAAAGCAGAACCGGGGAAGAGAAAGATAGGGGAAAACCGGGGCCAAATCAGTCAAAGGCAGCAACCAGTCGAAACGCGGCAGTCTTTGGAAGGGGGAGGAGACTGAAGGCTATGAGGGATTTTCGGGCGGTGTGGAGGGGCAGATAGTCCCGCCAGCGGAGGAGGAAGAGGGAGGAGAGGAGAGGAATGGAGGAGATCAGGCATCCATAAAATCGAGGAAAGGCTGAACAATTACTGTTAGGGGATCCCCACCGACGAGGCTTGTTTTAGAGCTAATTTATCTGGTTGGTAGCTAGGGAACGCGTCATCTCAAGTTTAATTCTTTTTTTTGTCCCTGTGATTGTACGTAGTGGATAGAGTATTGAGAAAATTAAATAACTACAGTGTATTGTAGCAGCCTGTTCCACGGGGAGGTTCCTCCAGCGGAGTAGCGGAGTCCCGCCAACACCTTCCGCCCTACACCGCGCGGTTTTGCCTTACCTGCCTGGCTCGTCTCCCGGCCCCAATCGCCTTTCCTCCCCTGATTCTTCTCCTTCACTCTTTTTCTCACTCTCTCTTCTCTCCTCCTATGTTGTGCTTGTAATTCTATTACACACAAATTTCTTCTCTTTCCAGCATCCTAATCTTCATGGCCTGTCGCCCTCTTCCGCCCTTCTAGCGGTCCTTGCCGTCCGGCGCATTCGGTGCTTTCCTGGTCGAATATTACCTCCGAACTTGACAAATACTGTATACTACATCCTATTAGTCCAACACTTCCTTATTAATCTCCTGTTTTCTCGCCATGGAGTCTCGTCCTTCGTCCGAGCCGTCCAACAAACGGCCGCGGTCACCGACCGCTGACCAGTTGCAACAATCCAAGATGCAAAAGACACAAGCGAACCACTTGCAGATCAATTATCTTGCGCGCCAATATCCCGATAACCTCCCGCTCGTCTCCCCTGAAGATAATATGCCCTCCATCATTCATCTAGTCGGCGAGTATGATGGCGTGCTCCAGCGACATGAAAGCATTGCGGGAAACCTCGGCGCATGCCCGTTGGGCCCGATATTGATCAAGCGATTCGAGCGCCTGTTCGATGGCCCTCCGCGTGTCATCAAATCACATGGTAAAGATGGTCCGACGGTGACCTGGTTGGATGTGGTTGAGTTTGCCAAGAGCAAGCCGGAGCAGTTTAATCTGGAAAAACCCCGCAACGGTGCGCGCGTCTGCCAATTTTATACTAAGCAGTGTCGCGTGGAGATCAGCGAGGAAGATTTTGTGCTCATCGCTTCTGGTATGCCCCAGAAGATGATCCCCCCGCAGCCGATCATCGAGGATGAAGAGAAAGAGCTGGGTGCGCTGGAAATTCTAGAGAAGAACCTGCAGCAGATTATCCAGATGGCTGATCAAGGTATGTCTATATTCAACTATTCATTGACTCATTCCTTGTTCGACGGTTCTAAATTCAACTTGTAGTGTCGGCCCGAGCCCGCCAACTCAGCTATCGTCTGAAGAATCGTCGCACCGCTATCGTGAGCCGCCGAGAGAACGATGCCACTCTGCATTCGCAATCACATTCGCAGTCACAGCCGAAATCACAGTCGCGCACGCCTATCGAGCCCTGGCGTGATGCCAGCGGTCTTGTACCATCCAATGGCCACGCTCGAAAATCCCCCACCGGCTTCGTAGCCGTGAATGCGGCCCGCCCCGAAACTGAAACGACCGAGGACAACCCGCTTTCGTCTCAATTCATGTTTCCTCATGGAGCCACTGACAATGTGACGATCATCAACGGGACTTCGATCAAGGGCGCTTCGCCTACCACCCGCGCTGAACTCATGAAGAAATTCTTCACGACAGCTGACCGACATGCTCGAGGCTACGAAGATGCGTCCGGGCCAGTTAACCCCCAACAACCTCGGCCTCGACCACGAGCATCAGACCCCGCCGATTACAGTCTATACAGTAGTAATGCCACCACTACTCCTGTGCCTATCCCAAGTACACCATCTTCTTTACTTCCTCCACCCAAAACAGGGTCACAGGAGAAAGACGACGGGGGCCCGTTCAAACTGGAAATGATAGCCCGTATGGAAGAGCTGCAGCGTGGTGAACAAGTTGTGCCGCCCTGTGATCGATGTCGTCGGCTCCACATGGACTGTTTGAAGAATTTGACCGCCTGTGTGGGTTGTACCAAGAAGCATGCCAAGTGTTCATGGCGAGATGTCAAAGAAGACGAAATACGTGCTGCCAACTGGCTTCGGGCTGCTCCTCACGAGCCACACGAGGCCCGCGAGTCTCGTGAGCCCCGAGAAGGCAATGAGGGAGAGCATCTTCCCTCCATGCCCCCTCAAGGGTTAACGTCTCCTCCGAAATACGCGGTATCTGCAGAGCGAGAATATGAACGCCATCCTGAAGTTTCCTACGCAGCTCAGCCTTACTCTCATCTCCGCCGAGAATCTGCACCAGGGGCTCCTCACATTGGGCCGGGCTCAGGGGCATCACTAGGGTTACCTCCCCCGGGAAATCCCCCTCGCAGAGCTATGAGTGATACCGAGGATGGTGGTAACCAACAACAACAACAACAACAACCAAGCCATCCAGGTCATCCAGGTCATCCAGGTCATCCTCGACGTGCCGATGATGATGATCCAGACGCCAATCAGCGACTCATGCAGGCCATTCTCGACACCGTCGATCACCATGCTCGGGTTGCTGCCGCGGTCCAAGAGAAAGAGCGTGGTGCGGGGACGACTGGGGGCACAAATACAAATCCCAGTGTGTCTGATCGTGGTGAAGTCACTACTGAGCGGGTTGAATGAGCTGGTGAATTAGCTGCTGGAATGCCTAGACTGGATCGACAGTCAGGAGATTCCATTTATTTGTACATATTAAGTTTCTATTCTCTCTTGTCTTAATTGGGCTGTATAGTTGCGAGCGATGGCGAAGGGGTTTCATTGAGCGTATATCCAATATCCAATATCCACGATTGATGTTTGATGACATTATAATTATCATATCCACTTTTTCTCTTCTATTTCTAGTCCACTGTAAACTTGTATACTCTTAACTGTATGATCGCGGATATACATCAACCATGGCTGCTTATCAGATGCTGACCAACGCGAGGAATTCATTCCGTTTGGTGGGGGACGTGGGGATCGGTTATATTCTCTTCCATTATTATATACTAAAAATATGAATATGAATATACAGTATTCTATATACTTAAATATTATAGAAATAAAATATTAACTAGCAGTATTATTTACAACTAATAATTAAAATGAATAATATAATATACCGCTGGTTAATGAGTAATTCCACCGCGCTGAGTGGACACTGTGGGGTTCTTTTAAAAAGTGGACAACTTCTTTTCTCCACCAAATTTCCTTCTTTTCCCAAAAGTTTCCCCCCATCGGCAATGCCGGATATAAACAAGTACCGGGTAGTAGGAGGGGGGGTAGGGGGAGCTTCTTGAGCTGTTGATTACTTTATATAAAATGAAATATGGGTTCCTCCCCGGATTTGTTCAATTTCTACCTTTTCCCCGGAAACTTGACTTGATCAATTATATCCTCCTCTACTAACCACCACCACCACCACCACCATCATCATCATCATGGATCCTTCACTTGTTAAGATCCCACCGATGAAAGACTTGACGGCGGAGAATATCACAGAGAACGTCATCACAATCAATTCCCTCTGCGAAGACGAGCGCATGAAATATGTTCTCGAACGTCTGGTCACACACCTGCACGACTTCGCTCGCGAAACCAGACTCAGCAGCGACGAATGGATGACCGGCCTACGTTTCCTAACAGAAGTAGGCCAAATCTGCACAGACGTTCGACAAGAATTCATCCTGTTGTCCGACGTCCTGGGTCTTTCCATCCTCGTCGATAGTATCGATCACCCCAAACCCCCCGGTTCAACAGAGGGTACGGTACTGGGACCCTTCCACACGCACGACGCGGAGGAAATGCCAGCCGGTGATTCCATGTCGCACGATCCAAAGGGTGAGCCTTTATTGGTTGTTTGTAACTTGCGCGATACAAATGGGAAGCCTATTGAGGGTGTCAAGATTGATATCTGGGAAACGGATTCTTCTGGACATTATGATGTGCAGTATGCTGGGCGTGAGGGGCCGGATGGTCGGTGTATCATGCGCTCGGATAAAGAGGGTATCTTTTGGTTCAAGGCTATTACTCCCGTGCCATACCCGATTCCGCATGATGGACCTGTAGGTCGTTTATTGAAGAAGTTACATCGTCATCCGTATCGTCCTTCGCACATGCATTTCATGTTTGAGAAGGAGGGCTACGATCATCTTATTACGTATGTTCAACCTTTTCTCCGGACTCCCTATTGCCCTCCATCACTTATTTTGGCATATTTACTGATCTTTGTAGTGCTCTCTACCTTCGAAATGACCCCTACGAGACCTCCGACGCTGTCTTCGGCGTGAAGGATTCTCTGACTGTCGATATTGGAAAGGCTGGTCCTGAAATTGCAAGGAAATATGGTGTCCCCGAGGGCCATGCTTTGCTAACTTATGACTTTATTCTTGTCTCTGATGCCGAGACAAGTGAGTTACGTGCTCACAATTCAAAGGTAGCTTTGGATAAACTTGGCAGGAAGGTCAAGATTGTCAATGGTCTCCCAATTCCTGAGCTCGATTAAATAGTATCTGTCTATAACACATGCCGATGTGGACAGACCAGCCAACTTATGATTATTTGATTGAAACGAACTGGACATGAATATGATATAAAAATGTCTTTTTTTTCTTTCTCGAAATACTTCAATACTTCGAACACTGAAATTGACTTTAGCAGTCACTATTTTAAGTAAAATCATCATCCCTGAAGTAGCATCGATGCAAAACATTCCCATCACAAGACTGATCCGATGATTCCTTTTCTCCCTGTATTCCCCAATTCTCATCCATCTCGGAATTTTAACTTACCTCCTCAACCAATGATTAAAGTATACCATTGGGATTGCCTCCGCAATTCCCATCAGTTGTGCTCTGTACAACTATCCACGAGTGACAGACTGGTCTCAAATACCTCTTCCAGCTCTGGGGATTATCTATTTAGGGTAACTCATTAGCTCACCCCAACTGTTGGACAAACGATTCGTGTAACCACTCCCTGAAACATGGGGTAAAGCGGAGATTTCATCGAGACCTTTTCGGCAAAGGGTCTGTAGTTTCGAGCTTCTGTCGTTCTATTTTAAACCGTTATTCCATCTGCCTTTGAAATTCTTTTTGGTTAGACCCAAATGGTGAGCTCCATCTGATAAGTCATTATGCGGCTTATCTTTTTACCCGTAGCAGTATCGTTATGTGCTGCATTAGTTATTCCTGAGCAAGAGGTTCTTGCTGAACTTTCTGAAATACTTTCCAGCAGTGAATCTAGCCAAAATGAGAAGACTGGAATTGATTCTTGGTGGTCGAGGATGGCCGAGTTGGTGCAAAATGGCCATCAATCGGCGACGAGGCTAGCATTGAGTGCATTAGGGCTTGAGATTAGCTTGGATACGGATATTGAATCTATTGAGAATGAAGGTGAGGACAATGGTGACTTCGAGGGAGAGGAATATTCCAATATTCCTCACCATTATCCCCATCACCGCCATCACCATCACCACCCTCACCATGCTCACCATGCTCACCATGGCGGGAATCAAGGCGACAGGCCGGGTTACGGTGATGAACCTGACTGGGGCGAAGTGCCAGGCTATGGGGAGCCTGGATACGGTGGAGGACCTATAGGTCGTCCTGGGTGTGGAGGCCCCGGCTTTGGTGATGGTCCTAATGATGGCTGGCCAGGCGGCGGTGGTCCTGGAGGTGGTAGTCCTGGAGGTGGTAGTCCTGGAGGTGGTAGTCCTGGCGGAGGTGGCCCTGGCGGAGGTGGCCCTGGCGGAGGTGGCCCTGGCGGAGGTAGTGGAGGTGGAGGTTGGCCTGGCGGTGGTGGTCCTGGTGGTGGTAATGGAGGCGGCTGGCCAGGTGGTGGTGGCCCTGGAGGAGGCTCACCTGGAGGCGGCGGAGGATGGCCAGGAGGCGGCTCTGGCGGAGGTAATGGAGGTGGTGGTTGGCCAGGAGGCGGTGGAGGAGGCTCACCTGGAGGGGGAGGTGGAGGTGGAGGCTGGCCTGGCGGTGGTGGTCCTGGCAGCGGAGGAAGTAATGGAGGCGGAGGCTGGCCAGGTGGTGGAAGTCCTGGTGGTGGAGGAGGTGGTCCTGGTGGAGGAGGTGGATCACCTGGAGGAGGCGGCTGGCCAGGAGGCGGAGGTGGTCCTGGAGGAGGTAATGGAGGCGGCGGTTGGCCAGGAGGTTCACCTGGCGGAGGCTCGCCTGGATGGGGCGGCGGCGGATGGCCTGACAGTCCTGGTCGAAGAAGAGATGATCCTGGAAGAGGCAGAGAAGGCCCAGGATGTGGATATGGACCAGGGTATGGAAACGATCATGATAACCGTGACTATGACGAACCAGGCTATGGAGAATGGCCAGATGACAGAGGATATCATGGACGATGGGGTCGACATGGACGATATGGGCAACATGGAAGATGCGAAGACTGTCACCAGTTCTATGTATCACCCAAGTTCTGCACAGAAAACCACACGCTCTGGGAATTGGTCAATGAGAATCGAGAGACATCACGACTGGCAGAGCTTCTCAAAGAGCATGATGACCTCGTCACCCTGCTGAGCGACAGCGAAAACAATTACACGCTCTTGGCTCCGACGAATAGGGCCCTAGATCGATTCCTGCGTCATGAACATCAGTCTCCCGACATTAAAGAGTTTTTGCAGTATCATATCTTACCACGACAGGTTGAGCTCGATCATGTCAAGAACCAGCAAACTCTACCCACGTCGCTGAATCACTCTGGTCTAAGTAAGGATTTGCCGCAGCGGCTAGTGGTCAATAAATTTCATCGTCGAGTGTTGCTCAATGGGGCGAGTGAGATAATAGCCGGAGACATAGTAAGCAAGCCCTATAAGCGTGTGAACCATGAGTATCCGCTGACAATGTCCGATCAGGTTGGAAGCAATGGCATTCTCCACGAAATTGATACACCAGTTGTACCCCCTCCAAACACCAGTATGATTCTCAAACTCTTACCTCACCACTTCAGCACATTTGCTCTGGGTCTGGAAAAGACTGGACTGGCCCATCAGTTAACTGACGACAACAAAGTCGGCGGCACAACGTTCGCCCCGACTAATGCAGCTTTTGGCCGTTTAGGACAAAGAGCAAATGAGTATCTCTTTTCTTCAGGTGGACAAAAGTGCTTGCAGGCTTTGTTGGAGTATCATCTTGTCCCGAACCGAACTCTGTACTCTGACGTACTATATGATGAGCACGGAGGCGTGCATGAGTTTGGATCCGGGAAACAGGACTCTTCGGTACATATTGAGCTGCCGACGCTTTTGGACAAGCAAAATTTGACTGTTGATGTTGCTTGGCCTGGATTCTCACTTGTCATGCGGATTAACGGGGTTGATCGGGTCAGGGTTCATGATGTGTTAGCACAAGATGGGGTCGTGCATATTGTGGATCAAGTTCTGATGCCGCCCACGGAAATTCAAGCAAAAGGGAGTGAGGCCGAGAAGGCGATTTTGATGTTGCGAAAGGGGATTGATGAGTGCAAAGGAATGCCTCGGGAGGAACTATGAAGGGTGAGCACGTGAGCAAGCGAGGTTGAAGTCACGGGGTTCTATCAGTCTATCATCTATCAGTTTGCACCAGGATGAGTTTGATGTTTCTTCATTCTTTATCTGTCTGTATTTCCATAAATGTGCCGGCGGTCTGATGGACTGCCATAAGTTTTCAAGTTAAAGCCGATGTAGCGAGAGCATGAACTGAGTTTCCAAAAGTATCATGTTGACCAAGCCTCTTGTCCGTCTAAACTCAGGCTTCTCGTAGGATGAATGGCCGGATAAGATAAAGGCGATGAAAACCAAAGAAACTGTTATAATCGTAATGGCATCGCTGAAGCATATCAGAAGAAGCCTGAACATTTTTCAATGCATTCTTCTCGGGGGTTTCATCAATGCTTGGAAGGAGGACTCTAGGGCCTTCTTGATCTCTTTGTAGCTCACGATAAAGCAACTTTGTTCATCGCGGCTAACCAAAGTGATCTTTTCATCCGACCCTGCATCCAATTTGTTCAGGCAAGTCAGTATGTGTCCAAGGTCGACAACTGGGTCGCCCTGCGCGTCTACTTGATGGAAGACATAGTCACGGAAGATCTTGAGGAAATAACGCTCCCCGCTCTCCGACCATTGCCTGTCATGTTCATATTCGGGCCGCTCGTTGACAAGATTCAATTTGGTCATCAGGCGAACAAGTCGTCCGTTTTCGAGTTCTCGACCGAGATCAGAAGTGAGCTGGTCATCGAGATGAAGAGCCGAGTCGAAAGTCGACATTAATTGAGATGAAATGCCATTGATGAACATATCGATACTCCGCTCCTGATCTATCTGCAGGGAGTTCAACAGCCAGAACACGGAGTTCTTCATTTGCGGGCTATATGCGCGAGTGAAGTGTTCCATTGCCTTGGCAGGATTATGCATAACATTGGGTGAGTTAGCACCCAGAGTAACCATCATTTGTCCAAAATTCACCAAGTCCTGTCGCTGTAGATCGGCTAGAGTCCTTTGAGTGTCGAACTGGACTACGTCCAGGATTGCACATGCATTCAAACGAATACGGTTCTTCCCTGTCAGTAGAACTTTGCTGGGCTCAAGAACCCTTGCGGCAAGACCATTAGAGTGAATCGCTTTCAATGCATTGGCGATTTGAGTCATGTATCCCCAAAGAACCTGCTCGGTGATGTGTGGGTTGTGGCGATTCTGGAACCGATTTCCAGCGCCCAGGTGTTGCTCGGCAAGGGTCTTAGATAATGGGTGATAGTCGGTAACAAATATCAGCGAGCTATCCTGGAAGCTACGACTGGTGAATGCATCGTGAACAGTCACCACGCTTCCACTGCATACTCGCTTCCAGGCTTGGACGGATCGAATGGCCTTCTCGTTGGTCAAACGAAACCCTTAGAGAATATCAGTATTGGTCGGATTATTGGCTTTGATAAGAGAGTTTCAAACCTTCTAGTCTTCGCAAGGCATAAAAGTTCCCGTCTTTGCTTGACTGCGCCTTGTACACCCAGCTAGGGTAGCCAAAAGTGGCGGCATTCTTCTGATGGCTCAAATCTAGTGGAACCAAAGAGTGAAAGTAGTCCACTTGAGCAGGCAACTGTGTGTCTGGAAAAGGTCAGTCTCATGGCCCTAGAGTGGTTTTATACATCTTGAAATCACTTACTAGGTAAAGTTTGTAAGGTAGCTGCTGCTTTCTTCTGTAGCTCCTCTCGGAAATCGTTAGGAAGAAAGAGGTCATGAACGTTTCGTTGGTAGCCAAGAGTGTTCTGGTTATGGGGGCCGATTGGAGCGTAGAGATGGTATTGAACCTGTCAATCATGTCAGGTCTCAGATGCCAGAGGAACAATGCGGAATTACTAGAACTGTTCAACATACCGGTTGCTGGAAGCCAGTCTGGTTCGTGAAGAAAGTAGCCCCGCCAAGTGCAGCTGTTGCGTCGTGCGAATACGGATTTGCAGGGACAGCTCCAACAGCACCAGCAGACAACGGAGTGGAAGCTGTAACAAATGGGTCGAAAGCACTTGTGGGGGTTATGGTGCCGTTTCCATTCCCTTGAATAGATGACTGAGAAGACATGGGGGTCAGATTAAAGCAAGAACATGAGCTGTGTGGGTGACCGTTTCGTCCCAGTGGATCGGAATCATCTGCGATGGCACTCAGGCTCCGAGTAGAGCGATTACGATAAGCAACCACCATCATTTAACACGCCTTTGCATTGATTTCGAGATGAGGTGTGCGTGATTCATAGGGGTGGAATGGATTCAAGAGGTCACCGAGTGGCAGCTTCGAAGGAAACCCGTGATGATCCAATCCGCCGGAAGTCAACAAATGACGGAAGGAACGACAGAAGAACTTACCATGTGCGCGCCTTCGAAGCCTTGCGGGACAAATTCCTGCACTTCAGCCATGGACCAGTCGGGAGTTCCAACTTCTTGTCGTGGGGTACTCGTATTTGAGCCTTTGCCAGTCAGCGGGGTCTTTGGAGCCGACACGGGGGACTCCATACGTGAAGCGGAAGTTCTGGGCTGAAAAGGAGCGGCATTTGCAGCTTTGGGGGAGATTGTGGTGGATTTCTTAGGAGCAGATGTGCCGTTGCCGGACAAGAGGGATGGGGTAAAACTAGGTGAGTCGACATTGAATCGTTTCTTGTAACTGAAGGAAAATTATAGTATCAGCACACATGGCATGCAGGAGTTGCATGGAAGAGTGCGAATTTGCAACAAACCTATCTGATTGATAAGCTGCATTTACTTTCTGAGGATCGTGGTTAAAAGCGCAGCCTATTAAGAGAACACAAGATTCGGTCAACGTCAAATCTTAAGAATAATATTTCGAAGTTAAAAGAGAGTCCAAACTGGAGATTACCTTTGTCTTCGTAGCGACAACGGCCGTAAATCGTCACATTGCGACATAATGTGTCTTTCGCATTCTCTATTTCAAAATGCCGAGTGAGCACAAAACTATCCCGAAGTCGGCAGGTTCTAGTCCAATAGATCCCATCCAAACATCTCTTTCCATCGCCATTTACTGAGCCCTAACTTTTTCCTCGATAGAAACACCACAGCTCTAACTCACCTCGGGTTTTCATCTTAGGTGATCCCGTCGTGCGACGGGTGTCATCCAGAGGAGGTTTGCCGGAGGATGCCATCAGGGATGGTGAAGGGGACCGACAAAAGGAAAAGAGATTAACGCAGCCTGATGTCCATTGAAACGAGAACTGATATAAGACGAAGGAACAGGTTAGATGGGAGGGAGTCGCATTCCCTGGGGATTCGATGTATCCTTATGGTCGGCGCGTAGTCGGGGGATCGTCGTGAGCGGGTCAATTGCGGGATATACGAGGAATGTCGCGATAGGAGTATAATATAGGGAAGTCACCACATGTATAAGAATAAGAGACCCTATACGGCACCACCCTCTAAAGACGAGATCAGATCGGAAGCGATAGAGCCGATGGCTAAGGAAGATAAGTTGACGCGGGGCCTCGAGCGAAGGGGGAAGTGCACAGACCAGGCGGTCAGCCGGCGATCAAATCAGCTTGAGGTGAAGTTGAGGTGAGGTTGAGTTCAGTGCAGTTTGATATCAGCGATGTTGGTGAAAAATAGAGAATATAAGATGAGAAAAGGGTGAATGTGTGAAGTACCTGAAATCTAGGTACGCATTACTAGCACACTGTGTAGGACATTGGTGTAAATGAGGTCACGGGCGGTGGTCCTTATCACTATATATTTGATTCCACGGTTGTTCAGCTGAATACTAAGTTCAACGTAGAATGGCAGATAGAGCCTTGACTACCCTACGATAAGATCAATCATACGAATCTTCGCTTAAAAGTGGTTTAGTACAAGTACTACTTATTCTAGTAGTACTGGATATACAGTTTACTGGATTCAGCACTACTAGCATAGTACGGTGAAGTTGCTTCTTATTCCCACCCGATGATGATGATGATGGTTATTATGATGATGTAATCGCCGCCACCCTTCCAATCCATTCACAAAGTGATAGTAGTATATATTCAAATTTTCCAAAATATCAAAATAGAGATTGGAATACTCATATGGAGGTCATAAAGAATGAAGACAAGACCAATTACATAGTCTAATCTCCACTTCTAGCCTGAACACAGTAAATATCTACTACGTACACATTATCCTCGTGCATTACTCCGCATCCAGACTCCGCACTAGGCGGTATGCTAGGCGGTGTAGATTCTACCCAAAGATTGTCCTTTCGGCCCTGACAGCTCACGGCTGCCACCAACGAGTTACAGCCACCATGTCCGAAGAGCTCGACCTTGACCAGCTCTCCCCTACAGAGCGCTCGGCACTGGAAACATACACAACTGTCACAGGTCAGGAGCCAGCGGAGGCCATCGCCTTGCTCCGGAGATCCCAATGGAATGTCCAGGTCGGTAAACAACTCTCTCCATACTCTCCCGAAGACTATCACCGGAACAGCTAGTTTACTCACCATCCATCCTCGCCATACAGATTGCGATAGCCAAATTCTTCGATGGAGAAGGTCCTGACCCCCTCGAAGAGGCTCGCGAGGCACTTCAGTCTCCCCCGCCAAGGCCAATCCGCCAAACACAGAACTTGATGACGGATGACCTCACCGAACAACTTGCGCCAGCAGCTCGTTCAGCGGACCCAGCTCCCCGCGTGAATACCCAACCTGAAGGACAACCCACTTACCGCCCGCCACTTATTATTGCTTTACTTTTTACTCCCTTTAACCTTGTGTACCGCCTTCTGTACAATTCATTCCGTCTATTCGGCACCCTATTTCCTTTCCTTCCGCGGTTGTTCAACGCTACTGCCAACCCGGCTTTACAAGGAGCACGGAGAAACACCACTGGTCGTCGACCCTTGGGCCCGAAAGATACGGCTGCTCGATTCATTCGTGAGTTCGAGGAGGAATACGGATCCCACTCGGTTCCTTTCCTGGAAAATGGATACAACATGGCATTGGAAAAGTCCCATCGGGACTTGAAGTATCTCCTCATTGTGCTGCTAGCACCAGAGCACGATGATACAAGTGGATGGGTGCGGGATACTTTGTTAGCACCCGAGGTCGTGGAGTTCCTCAACGACCCGCAAAACAACCTTCTGGTGTGGGGCGGCAGTGTTCAAGACTCAGAGGCATACCAAGTAGCCAATTCGCTGAAGTGTACCAAGTTCCCATTTGCTGCGGTAGTTGTTCATACCCCTAATGTGTCGTCGACGGCGATGTCCGTAGTCGGCCGCATTGCAGGGACGACATCAGCAACTGAATTTGTGAATAAACTTCGTACCACTACCAGTACGAACCAGGAGCCACTGGAGCGCATTCGCGCAACGCGAGCTGAACAGCAAGCGTCTCGCAGCTTACGTCAAGAACAAGACTCTGCTTATGAGCGGTCACTAGCAATTGACCGGGAACGGGCACGACAGCGCCGGGAAGCCGAGGCTGCGCGACAGCGTGAGGAGCAGGAAGCGGCAGACCGACAAGCTGCCGAAGAAAAGAAGCAACGTGACCTGGAACAATGGAAGCAATGGAGAGTACAGTCTCTAGGCGACGAGCCTGGGACCGATGTGAAGGAAGCTGTACGTGTAAGCGTGCGGTTGCCCTCTGGTGAGCGAATCATGCGTCGCTTTGCCCCAGAGGCGGAGCTAGAAGAACTTTATGCTGTGGTGGAATGCCACGAGGTCCTACAAGACGATTCACGACCCACAGATGTGACCAAACCCGAAGGATTTACACATCAATATGGATTTCGTTTAGTGTCACCGATGCCTCGAGCTGTTTATACAGTTGAGGAAGGTGGGACTATCCGTGAGAAGATCGGCCGGGGCGGAAATCTCTTGGTGGAGCCAATTGAAGATGAAGATGAAGATGAAGATGATGAAGAGGAGCAAGGCGATGCCGAAGTTTCGTCATGATAGAATTGACCTCGGGAATACCCTGTACGAATCCAGAGCTATTTTTGCTTCTATGAGCGGTGAACGTCATATCTTGATGTTGATACATGTATATCACATCCAGTAACTATTGCTCAGAATGCCTCAGATGCATAGTACATTTGTGCATAACGCCATAGCGCCACGAACCGTAACTACCGGTATACATAGTACATCAGGTACCAAGTAGGTATTGGAGCAGGCCTCGGTGTAGTGTATGATCATAGGGCATCGCTGAAATACCTATGAGAAAGCCTAGTGTATAGATGCAGAGTTGATACATTCGATCATCCAGCGACTACTTACAGCACTATATACTAAAAGTAGAACTACGCACATACCAAGAGTAGATCGATCGATCGATCGAATAGTTGATTTGTCGGTGTACTTTGTACTGCCCGAACCCAGGCTTTTGACCAACTATTACTCCAGGACTAATTATACACATTGTACCCCGATTTCAAGGTTAGCGCGGTAAAATATTCAATGGTGAGACCTGGCTGTGTATAACGTAGATATGTAAATAAGACCAAAAGAGACGCTGCTCGGTGTAATCCTGTACTACTCTACAGATATGCAATAACCGCCTAAGATTGGAGATCTCTAGAAAGTAATCAAGGTCAACTCAACCGGGATCTGGGGAATGGACAAAGCTTTTACGTTCGGGGGAGGAAAGGGGCCAGGCTCCAGGGTAGCGGGATCTGACTTGCATAAAATATCGGGCACCCAAAAGGAGTTAGGCCAGCCTTTTGGTGAGCCTGGCAGGATTCTAGGCAATTCCTAGGATGACACGGACCCCAGGCTGAGAAAAAGAGAGAGAGAGATCTTGTTTTGAATTCGGACGAACTATCGAAACAAACAGACGAAACACGAATGAGTCAGCCTCGGAAGCTGGGCAAACCGACCCGGGAACGTCGTGCCCAGACTTCCGCCGCGTGGATCAGGCATTCGGATGGCGGATCACGGCTTCCCGGTCCACTTTTTTCTTTTTTTTTTCTTTTCTTTTCCTTTTTTCACTTTTCTTTTTTGGCTGACACGTTTTTCTAGAATGGGGTTAAAGTACGGAGTATTTCGTGAAAAAGGAAAAAAGGGATCAACCACATGTCCTTTTATACACTGCATACCCGTTAATAATTCCTCCGTAGCCAATCAAAGCCCTAATCTATACAACTTCCATTCACATCTCCGCCCCGTTTTCGCAGTCTGTTCCCGATTCCGTATATGCATCGACCCCCAAACTGGACTGGTAATGGATTCGTATTTTAATTCTCGTCCAACGATCCTTATTCGACCCAAGTAATACCGGTTAGGCCACCAATACTGATGGTACACGCGGTCGCTGTCTTCTCCGGACCCTTATCACCGGATGTCTAGTCTTCCTTCGGAGGCGAAGTTTGTATCAATCCCGGGGCCCGTTTTTTTTCGCGATTGTTTTCTTGTCTTTTCTGTATTTATTATCTTGAGGGTCCTTCTTTTTGATCCTGTTGGTTCCCCTCTCCTTTTCTCCCCTTGAATCCTTCTAATACTTCATTCTTTACCCCTCTACATCACTCTACACCTAATTCCCTAATCTTACACAAACTACTATACTACTATCGACACATTCGCTCCTCACCTCTATACTCCCATCGACACCATCCCCACTACATGGTGATTCCTTAATTGACACTTTATCCGGGATCCACCCTTCTCTTAACTCGCCCCATATTCTTATAATCAACACCAACTACATACTAGTATTCTGGTGATCACATCCCGAAGGAGCCCAAAATGTCGCTCCTGGGGACAATTAACCCCAATGTCACCGAGACAACCTCCGAATCGATGACCGTTACCCGCGAGGTTCACCGTCATGACCCGGCTGCTAGTTTCAGCACCGAAGATACCGCAATGGAAAAGCCCGATGAAATTGGAAATGAAGATATTATCGAAGCCGACGTTACTCGCCTTGCCCAGCACCTAACTCGCGAATCAACTCATTGGAATGAAAGCGAAAACACTTTCTTGGATGTGAAGGAAGAATCGACATTGAACCCGCATAGCCCTAACTTCAAGGCTCGCAATTGGATGAAAAACCTCCTTTCCATCACCTCCCGCGACCCCGAGCGGTATCCCCAACGCCAGGCTGGTATTTCCTTCCGTAACCTGAGTGTTCACGGCTTTGGTAGTCCCACCGATTATCAGAAGGACGTGTTTAACTCGGTCCTTCAGATTGGTGGTTTGTTCCGGTCTATGACCGGCTCTGGCAAGCGCAAGATTCAGATCTTGCGTGATTTCGATGGCCTGGTGCGAAGCGGAGAGATGCTTGTTGTTCTGGGTCGTCCTGGTTCTGGTTGTTCGACTTTCCTGAAGACTCTTGCTGGTGAAATGAACGGTATTCACAAGGATGAGAAGACTCAGATGAACTACCAAGGTATCTCGGATAAGAAGATGCGTAACCAGTTCCGTGGCGAAGCTATTTACACTGCCGAGACTGATGTGCATTTCCCCCAACTCACTGTTGGTGATACCCTCAAATTTGCCGCTTTGGCGAGAACCCCCCGCAATCGTCTGCCTGGCGTCTCTCGCGAGCAGTATGCTGAACACATGCGTGATGTTGTTATGGCTATGCTTGGTCTCTCACACACTATTAATACTCGCGTTGGAAATGACTTTGTTCGTGGTGTTTCTGGTGGTGAACGCAAGCGTGTTAGTATTGCCGAGGCTACTCTTTGCGGTAGCCCTGTACAGTGCTGGGATAACAGTACTCGTGGTCTGGATAGTGCCAATGCTCTGGAGTTCTGTAAAACTCTTAATTTGATGGCCAAATATTCCGCTACCACCTGTGCAGTTGCTATCTACCAGGCCTCCCAAAGTGCCTACGACGTCTTCGACAAAGTGACTGTGTTATACGAGGGACGTCAGATCTACTTCGGCCACACCGGGGACGCAAAGGAGTTCTTCACCAACATGGGCTTCGAGTGTCCAGACCGTCAGACCACTGCTGATTTCTTAACCTCTCTGACTAGCCCTGCTGAGCGTATCATCAAGAAGGGCTATGAGAACCGTGTTCCTCGCACCCCTGATGAATTTGCCCAGGCTTGGAAGTCCAGCGAGGCTTACAAGAATCTGATCAAGGAGATCGAGGAGTACGACCAATCCTACCCGCTTGGAGGCGAGTCGCTGCAAAAGTTCGTTGACTCTCGACGAGCCATGCAGGCTAAGAACCAGCGCGTTCGCTCTCCCTACACCATTTCCGTTATGCAGCAGATCAATCTCTGCATGGTTCGTGGCTTCCAGCGTCTCAAGGGTGATGCTAGTTTGACACTATCACAATTGATCGGTAATTTCATCATGGCTTTGATTATTGGTTCCGTCTTTTTCAATCTTCAGGACACTACCGATAGTTTCTACTCTCGCGGTGCTCTTCTTTTCTTTGCTGTTCTTCTTAACGCCTTCTCCAGTGCACTTGAGGTTAGTTCTATAAGAATGTTTTCATTGTTCGCGTCCACTAACAAGCAAATAGATTTTGACCCTTTACGCGCAACGACCCATTGTTGAAAAACAAGCCCGTTATGCAATGTATCACCCTTTCACCGAGGCTGTCGCATCGATGCTGTGTGACATGCCTTACAAACTGCTTAATACCGTGACTTTCAACGTGACGCTCTACTTCATGACGAACCTTCGACGTACCCCTGGAGCCTTTTTCACTTTCCTCCTGTTCTCCCTGGTGACGACCTTGACCATGTCTATGATCTTCCGTTCGATTGCCGCCTACTCGCGAACCCTCTCACAAGCTCTGGTTCCTGCCGCTATCCTGATTCTGGGTCTTGTTATCTACACCGGTTTCACCATTCCTCCAACCAACATGCTTGGCTGGTCCCGATGGATGAACTACATCGATCCCATTGGTTATGGATTTGAGTCGCTCATGGTCAACGAATTCCACAATCGTAATTTCACTTGCCTGAATGACTCGTTTATCCCCAGCTACGGTGTTTCTTATATGAACAAGATCTGCAACACTGGTGGTGCCCGTCTTGGCCAGGATATCGTTGAAGGTGATAACTACCTCCACGATAACTTCCAATACTCCAACACCCACAAGTGGCGCAACCTGGGTATCATGATTGGCTTTATGGTCTTCTTCCTGGCTTTTTACCTTATCGGTACCGAGTACATCTCGGAGTCCAAGTCTAAGGGCGAGGTTCTGCTCTTCCGTCGAGGACACGCTCCTAAGAATGGCAACTCCGAAGATGACGTTGAAGGCTCCCAGTCCGTCAGCGCTGCTGAGAAGACCAACGAGAGCACCCAGGAAGTTTCCGCTGGAATTCAACGACAGACTGCAGTCTTCCACTGGCAGGACGTATGCTACGATATCAAGATTAAGAACGAAGAGCGCCGCATTTTGGATCACGTTGATGGTTGGGTGAAACCAGGTACCTGCACTGCCCTGATGGGTGTCTCGGGTGCCGGTAAGACAACTCTCCTTGATGTACTTGCTACTCGTGTTACTATGGGTGTTGTCTCTGGTGAGATGTTGGTTGATGGCCGTCTTCGTGATCAGTCTTTCCAGCGTAAGACCGGTTATGTTCAGCAACAGGATCTCCATCTCTACACTACAACTGTCCGTGAAGCTCTTCGCTTCAGTGCCCTGCTGCGTCAGCCTGCCGCTACTCCCCGTCAAGAGAAACTCGATTACGTCGAGGAGGTTATCAAGCTTCTCGGTATGGAAGCCTATGCTGATGCCATCGTTGGTGTCCCCGGTGAAGGTCTTAACGTCGAGCAGCGTAAGCGTCTCACTATTGGTGTTGAACTTGCTGCTAAGCCCCAACTGCTTCTGTTCCTGGACGAGCCTACCTCCGGTCTTGACAGTCAAACCTCCTGGTCCATTCTTGATCTCATTGACACCCTGACCAAGCACGGCCAGGCTATTCTTTGCACGATTCACCAGCCCTCTGCTATGCTTTTCCAGCGCTTCGACCGTCTTCTGTTCCTTGCCCGTGGTGGTAAGACTGTTTACTTCGGAGATATCGGAGAGAAGTCATCTACCCTCGCCAGCTATTTTGAACGCAATGGTGCTCCTCAGCTACCTGCTGATGCCAACCCGGCAGAATGGATGCTCGAGGTTATTGGCGCTGCCCCCGGTTCTCACAGTGATATTGACTGGCCTGCTGTCTGGCGTGAGAGTCCTGAACGCCAGGAGGTGCACAACCACTTGGCCCACCTCAAGTCGACCCTGTCCGCTAAATCTGTTGATGAATCTGCCTCCGACCCCGCCAACTACAAGGAATTCGCCGCGCCATTCAGTGCCCAGCTCTGGGAGTGCTTAGTCCGCATTTTCAGTCAGTACTGGCGCACCCCGGTCTACATCTACTCCAAATCCGCTCTCTGCATTCTTACAGCTCTCTACATTGGTTTCTCCTTCTTCCACTCCCCGAATACCACCCAGGGTCTTCAAAACCAGATGTTCAGTATTTTCATGCTGATGACTATCTTCGGTAACTTGGTCCAGCAAATCATGCCTCACTTCTGTACCCAGCGCTCTTTGTACGAAGTTCGCGAACGTCCATCAAAGACCTATTCCTGGAAGGCTTTTATGACGGCTAATATTCTCGTTGAGCTTCCATGGAATACCCTCATGGCACTCTTTATCTTCGTCTGCTGGTACTACCCTATCGGTCTGTACCGCAACGCGGCTGACGGCGAGCTTCACGAGCGTGGTGCTTTGATGTTCTTGCTTATTTGGAGCTTCCTGCTTTTCACCTCGACTTTCGCCCACATGATTATCGCCGGTATCGAGCTCGCCGAGACAGGTGGTAACCTGGCCAACTTGCTCTTCTCTCTCTGCCTGATCTTCTGTGGTGTCCTCGCCACCCCCGAAAAGATGCCTGGCTTCTGGATCTTCATGTACCGCGTTTCCCCATTCACATATCTCGTCTCAGCAATGCTCTCCACTGGTGTTGCTCATGCTGATGCTGCCTGCTCCGATGTCGAGTACCTCAGCATTCAAGCCCCCGCCGGCCAGACCTGCAAGGAATACATGCAGCCCTGGATTGACTCTTTCGGCGGAAGACTTCAAAATGAGACTGCCGTCACGGACTGCTCTTTCTGCTCCTTGTCCAACACTGACGCTTATCTTGCCAATATCGGCAGTTATTATTCCGATGCTTGGCGCAACTTCGGCCTGATGTGGGTGTACATCATCTTCAATATCGTCGCTGCTGTGTTCATTTACTGGGTTGCTCGTGTTCCTAAGGGCAGCCGAAGCAAGAACTAGGGAACTTGCATATGATATGCATGCCCGTCGCGCCCATTTTGGTTTTTCTGAGCATTTTTTCTTTCCTTTTATTTCTTGTAGCATATTTTGATCTTTGAGAGATTGGCTTTTGGATATGCTCTTCTATACATAGATAGATATTTTCTCTGCTATTTTGTTGCATAAGCTTGATTGCATAGATTGTCTCAAGCAATTGACACTGCTGGACTTCGTCTAGCATAGAACATGAATATAATAACTAAAAGCTTTCTATTTTTTTAAATTCTTTCAATGACACTTACAAATAGATATGTTGCATCGATCTCAAATAAAAGATGCGAGACTATAGCACAGTTGTAAATTGAAAATTCCTCAAGGTTAAGTGTTTAGTGATATCAACATTACAGGTATCCCGCCGCTTGAATGCAAAAGAGTCGCAAAGACGCAATAATAATATATCAGAATAAAAGGGGGAAAAGGTTTAAAAAGAATAGAAAACAAAGATACAGATCGAAAAAAAAGAGAGAATGCAAAGAAAATCTACCATGTAAAAGCCTCCTCCACAAAATCCACCACAGCCCCCTTACCAATCCTATTTCTCGCAGCTGCACGGACCTCATCTGCAAAGGCACCAGGCCCACAAACGGAAACAAGAGTTGCACCAACTCTACCCGGAAGAACTTCATCAAGAACGACATCAGGCCGACATCGACCAGAATGCATTTGTACCGTCGCAGACGGGGAAACGATATCCGCTTGCCGACGAGGTTTCGAGACAAATAGCTTGACGACAAGAATGTCTCGACGCTGCGGGAGGCGCAAGATCTGATCCATCCATTGAGTTATCCAGGAAAGATGATCTGTTGAACGGACGGACCAGATCAGGTAGACTTTCCGGGTTGCGGCTTGACCGGTTGAGGCGCGCAGGACGAGGTCTCGGGTATATTGGAGGTGATGAGTTATTCCTGCGCCGGCGGAGAATAGGACTGCTGTGCCATAACTGGCTGTATTTGCAGGACGAGAGCCATAGGGCCCTTCGATGTATCCCGGTATTGTGAGAGATTTGAGTGGGCTATTGTTGGCGAGGTTGAACAGGCGTCGGGTCATGCCTTGTTGGGCGCCGACGATGAGGGAGACTTGGGTTGGATTGTGGGCGGGTTCGAGGTAAGTGTCCAGGTCGAAGGATTGTTTTTCTAGGGATGAGGGGCTTAAGGGTGAAGAGGAGATGGAGGATGAGGGCGAGAGTTTGGTCCTGGCTTTGGAGTCTGATATGTGTTGAGTCATGGCGGTCGAGGGTGTACTTTTGTTACTGTTTTCGGTCCAGGCGATAGAGAACGGATGTGACATCCACCATGAGATACTGGGGATATACACGAAGACATGACATCCCGGTTTGATATCCACGGTTTTGGGAAGGTGGAAGGTCACTCGGCATGCTTCACCGGGGAGGGCTTGAACCGTCATGTTTGTTGAGCCATGTTTGGGCGAGAAATTGAGATAAACGAGACGGAAGAGTCGTATGCTGCGCTCTAAAAGCCAAATAACGGCAATGGCATGTGCCCAGCTTCTTTGAGGTAAACTGTCGATACTCAAATGAGCATAAACACCGAGGAAAGCAAGCAAGGCCGCGAGCTGATGAAGATGCAGGAAGGTTTCATAGAAGGCGTGACGGATCGGAGAAGGAGAATGAAGACAGAGGAAGACCATCGCAACAGTCCCTAGAAGTCCCCAAGTGAAGAATGGTTCGTTCCTCAGACGTGCGAGCATGTCACTGACATCTTGCTCTGCGCACGCATTGACTGCCCAAGCAGCAGTATGAACAATCGATTCGATCACCACGATGCGGCCCAGCCATCTATGGAGAAGATTGTATGTATCGAAGCTGATATGCAAAATCGAAATCAGTGGGTTATTGCGGGCTGCCAGAAGGAATAGTGGAACCATATTTAGAACGGCCAGCGTCCCGGACCGGCCCCGAAGCTCTGCAAGTAAGGCTGCCTTTTCATTGATTGAGTAATCCAGGAATAGGCAGTAAGCTGCTTGACTGGCAAAATAGAGCGTGATAAGAATCGTCTGAAAGCGAGAGGGTAATGTGCCAATGCCAATAGCCGAGGAAAGCTGGACCTCGCGGTTGTGTCTCTTCCGTCCGAGTGGCGCATACAGAATCTGTTTCTTGATATAAGCCCACCAGGCTGACTGCTCCCGACTCCAGAAGGTTTGTTGCCTCCTATTTGCCGTCACGGATGTGATTTGACGGAGAAATGCATGGCTGATCTGTGCTATCCTGCCGCAGAAGATAGTAAATGCTAGGATCACGACCGATGAGTAGATAATTCTGGTGATAATCACATCACGAGGCACGTTCACACCCCCCAGTCCCCTGGAATATTCATAGATATAGGTTGAATTTGATCCATAGCCTCGTGCCGCAACATGCGGTTGGGACGCAGCCATTGATGTACCCCCAGGGCCAGCTGAGGGACGAGCAATGAGAAGACGGGTATCGTAAGTGGATTCAAGCCTTCACGGTGTTGTTATAAGCGATATTCAACGGAAATTGAATGACAAGAGATGACCCAGATAAAAAAGCGAAAATGCAAGCGGAGTATTCTATGGGAAACTTGACAAGACGCTGAATGTTTTGTTGCGGAGAAGTCGACGGAATGCGATGATCAAGGCGATAATGAAAATGTATGGTCAGGGGAAAGTCCAGATGAGATCACGACGGACCAAATTCCAATGCGATTCAACAGGAATGGTATTGTTTGATAGTGAATGAAAAGAAAAAAATGAATAGAACGAAGGAGGCAGCGACTAATCAAAGCGCATTGTGTCTGAATCAGTTTTAGATGTGTCTGAGGAGGTGAATGAAGAAGCCCTAAGCCAGCTCGGACTACGTTGGTTCTGCCTTGGGGCTAAAGGCGAAAATGAAGAGATCTTGGAAGCTCAAGGTAAACAATCCAGTTTTGTGGAATCTGAAGAATCGCAGATCTTTTAGGACACAGATCTTTTGTTGAGCTTTGCTTCTGCAGGCATCGTCCAGGCGCTTAGGAATGCAGCAAGGGAGGTTGGGCACGTTTTCCCTCACGTCGAGCTGAAACGAAGGAGACTGGATAGTCAAGATGATAAAATAGAGAGAGAGAAGAAATGTTCAAAGAAAGAAAAAAGAAGAAAAAGTGGACACTGTATAGCAATCAATGCAGACAGGGTCTAGGTGGAATATCTATTGAGAACTTTGAAGCTGCAAGGAACCAGCCGAATGAACGCGAAACGAACGGAAATGACTTGCGACGAACACCCAAGAGAAAATCATTCCTCGCAGGGGCAAGAAGAGAGTAATAAGAAGAAATTGAGTGGTCAAATCAGCCCATTCAGGTCAAGTCCGAGAAGACTCTACAGAATCGCCACTACTTGGACAGGAGGTCATTTCTGCATGGGACGAGCCAGCTGGGCTCAAACCTATCGGGACGCCTCCTTCGGTCACCAAGAGGCGCCGGTGTTTCCAGGGGGTTCAAACAGGATCAAAAGGGATTGGATGATTGGCCGCTTGGACTGGATGTCAGGGCAGCGGGGGATCCTTACAGATCTGCGACCGGCGTAACGCCCAGGGACTGCAGCGGTGAGCTGGGACCAAGTGGGCCTGTCAAATATCGCTGTGATGGAGCTATTGTTTCAGAGTTTTCTATTAGAAACTGACCAACTGACGCCGCTGGAAAAGTGAAAGAGGGGGCAAGTTGGCGCTGTATATAGGACAGTGTCGTAGTGAGTAGTTAGGGCCGGCCCTAATGAGACAGGATGAAGTGGAATGACCCATCATACGATGACTAGTTTATTCTAGTGTGATTTACATGATAATGGATATGAAATAGTAATGCGCTATTGACGCATTACTGCATTGAAATCTATGAATGGCTACATGGTGAATACTATGTACAACAATGCATCAAAGTGTTTGTTTGTACAAGCCCTTTGTGAGGGATCTGTTGATCTATAGATCTATTCATGCCTGTGATATCAGGCAACTATGTCCATTCTGCTCATATGCACTTCGCAGCTTATCTTCAGCCAAACATGATTCATCCAAGTCGTGTAGCTATCGTCTCATCCGTTCGGAAAAATTTTTTTTACCGACCCATCCAGCCACCATCAACAGTGACTATTTCGCCTGAAACGTAGCTACTCGCGCTACTAGCCAGGAAAACCACCGGTCCCTTGAAGTCTTCGGGCTTGCCCCACCGACCAGCAGGAATACGCGCCATAATTCCGGCATTACGGTTGGCATCATTGATTAGAGCAACGTTCATGTCCGTGTCGATATACCCGGGGGCAATAGCGTTGACATTGATGCCCTTGGAGATCCACTCGTTCGAGAGAGCTTTAGTCATTTGTCCGATACCACCCTTCGAGGCAGCATAGGCGGGGACGGTGATGCCGCCTTGGAAAGTGAGTAGCGATGCGACATTGATAATTGATCCTCGTCGGCCGGAGGGGAATTCAGATGCATCGCGAGATAGCAAGTAGGCCCCGAATTCTCGGCATAGGACAAAAACCGAGGAGAGGTTCACTTCGAGAACCTAGATCGATTGGGAAATCTCCGAGTTAGCAAGTGGAATGTTCGAAAGTACAAATAGCAGGATCATAAAAGTCCTGCCAAAGGAAATAACTCCGAAGAAGAAGAAAAAAAAAAAAAAAAAAAAAAAAAAAAAAAAGGGCAAACTACTTACCTCATCCCAATCCTCATCGGGGAATTGGTGGCTTGGATGTCTCCGCTGTATTCCAGCACAAGTAACGAGAATATCAGGCTTCCATCCTTGGCTCGTGACCGAGGGAACAATCTCCTTAACCGACTTGCGATCAGATAGCTCTGCAACATGAATATGGGCTTTGCGGCCCAGACGATTAATGATTTCGTCTCGAGTGGCAGTATTGGACTCGTCGCGTTGAACCAGGATGATATCGGCGCCAGCCTCAGCCAAGGCGAAGGCCATGGCCTGACCGATACCCCGAGTACCGCCAGTGATAAGGGCAGTGCGCCCATTCAATGAGAAGAGAGAAGCTACCGAAGCCATTGTGTTGATTAAATTCAATCAGTGAAAATGAAAATAATGAAACAGAAATGAGAAACGAAGAGAATATCTTTTTGATGACACCAAACTTCCCCCACGCGCGGGGTTTGGCCGAAGTTGGAAATTTGAATTGCCGATTCAAAGGCCGTCGGGTATTGAGAGGAGTAGATGGGATGATTTGAGAAATTGCAATAATCGAGCAATTTAGATATTATAATGAACAAAATGCGAAGATAATCAATTTATAGATATATCCAATGTTACAGAGGTATGCTGGTCTATAGTAATTATCTCAATTCCTAACATAAAGTAATTTATATGGTCGTACAATACAAAGAACATCGCCAGGTCAACTTGACATCTTCCACTTCCCCACAACTCAAACCCAACCCCAACCCCCCTCAAATCGTGGCGATGAGTAAGGGCCTCACCTTTCCTCCGCATTGTTTTTCATCTGTGGGTCATCCCTCGGCCTTTGTCTTCTATCACTTCCCTGCCCGGCAATGATGTCGCTGTAAACCTATCCTGCGTCGCAAGGGGCCGAAACGATATGGAGTCTCCATCACACACCGCGGCCTCCCAATCGCGGCGGTCCGACCACATCGTCAAGCGCGTCTCAAGAGCTTGTCTGCACTGTAGACAGCGTAAATCACGATGTGATCTGTAAGTACTGAGATTGGCTACGAAGTTACATCCCGGGCGATCTGCAAGCTGTTAAAGCTTCCCGCTAATTCTGCGCGTATAGTGACACCAACGGCAATCCGGGTAAGCCACCATGTCAGCGATGCGTGCGTGAAAATCGCGAATGTATCCTCGGCGGTTCAAACCGCGGAGGTCGACGCATTCGTAAGAATAAGATCAAGAACTTCACCCCGATCACAAATCCTTCACCGAGTAAGGATTCGGAGGAAGCTAGCCCCAATAGTTCTGAAGCGCGCCATCCTCCATCAGCTTCTTATCCCGGTCCGGTGGTGTTTCTGCCTCCAAATCCTCCGGCCGCTTCTGCAGCAGTTGATGATGACGAAGCATCCATCGACTCTGTTCCTCGTAACCCGTCTGATGCCTGGCAATGTCTAACCGGAATTGCCACACAAGATAGCGGCTCTGTTCCAGAGGCCCAGGGTGAGCCTGTCAGATCCGACTCCATTGCGCTAGCCACATATAATGGTCTGCGTAATGGAGTTGTCTCAGATTACAACCCTCCGAGTAATGGTATACGGACATATAGACTCGTTCAATCACGCTCTCTTGACCCGGGCACTGTATGGCAACTTGTCACCCGCTACGCAGATAATTTCCACCCTTATCTCCCACTGGTTCCACGCAAATACTTTGAACGTTCGGCGTTGGACGACTTCGCCAGTAATGAAAAACATTTGCTGACCGCGGTTCTTACCATCGCGTCCAAAGACTTGGTCGACAGACCCGAAATTCATGAGTACTGTTCGAAATACATGCACGAGTTGATTTCGGGTATTGCGGCAGGAGCAGACTGTGATGTCGAGGCCGTAGAGGCCTTGCTTCTCCTAGCTGAGTGGGAGCCTCAAGGACTACGGCCCCGTATCGAGCGTGTTGGCCGTGGTGAGGAGGACCGAGCTGCGTGGATGCATGTTGGGCTTGCCTTGCGCTCGGGATACTTCATCGGGCTGGACCGGACATCTTTCCGTGGGGATCCCTATGGTGATCAAGAAACTGAGGCTCGTCGACGCTTGGCTTGGGCTAGCTGTTATGTCTCTGATCGTCTCATATCCGTACGGATTGGTAGGGCATTCTGGTCACGCGGGCCAGGTCCAATGACTGGTCTTGTAAGCCAGGATTTTCCATCATTGCAGCCTGCCCGGGATGGAGAAGAAGACTACTCCAAGATTTTCCAAGCAATGTTGGACCTCACACAGCTCTATGGCAATGTCCACGAAGTACTGTATTCTGGCATGCGAACCAGCAACCAAATGATGCTAATGGGGGATTATGTCAAATATGTTGACGACTTTCGACTTGCAATCCTCCGGTGGAAGTCTCTATGGGGTCCACTTGAATGTAAGTGCACACGACGCGCTTTCAGTCTCTGCTTGAAGCTAACTTCGGTCTCCATTAGGTTCTCCGCCAATGCGCGCAACATTGGATCTATCCTACGAGTACTTACGGTTATATACGACTGCATTTGCATTCCAAGCTGCGATCTCCCAGTCCTTGGTGAAACCAAAGAACGACGGTGTCACTCACCGAGAACAACTCAGAAGCACTTTCAAAAATGTCGCTTCAATGCAGGATTCTCGGTTCATATATGAATCTGTCGACGCCGCAAAGGCTTATTTGACGATTCTCGTCGACTCGGTAGACCCAGAACGGCATCTGCATTTCATGCCTCTGCGATTCTACTTGTAAGAATGCATTCAATCCCATAATCTTCTCCTACTTACAAGGCTTTAGGTATGGCATTTACTCCGCGGTATTTCTCTATAAAGCACGATCATTCGGCATGATGGTTCCTTCAGAAGAAGCCAAAGTCCAAGGCCTAGTCGCGCGAACCACAGAAGTGCTGAGACAAGCTAGCGCAGGCAAAGATGATATTGGATCACGCTACTCTCGATTACTCGAGTTGTTATGGAAAACTAAGTCATCAACATCAACAGAGACGCCTCATAGTAATGACTTTGCGGTGCAAACAGCTCTGTCTAACCCAGTCACTGACCACACATACATGGACTTTAGTCCCGCAAATGATTTCTCATGGCTTGATCTGGAGGCTGTAGGCGACTACGTCTCCGGAGATCAAATATCAGGCGGCCTCTTAGGACTGGATGCTTTCCAAAATCCCTCTGATCCTTACCAGTCAGGCCAAGACCGATCGCAAAACTGGCAACCATCGACTTGGCTTGGTGATATGAGCAGCAATCTTCTGTTCTAGTCATCTTATCACATTTGTCCTCTATTTCTCTCCTTTGGGAATCCTCAAATGCCGATCCAATTCCTCCATGCGGCAAATGCTGCGGGGCTGCGGAGCTCCTCCCGGAGATTTCCCCGACTTTCTGAGGGGTAGCCGAGGCGAGCTCTCATCAGCTCCAAAATCATATTCATTCTTCAATTGAGCAGTAACTCTGTTTAATTTTCACCTTTTTCGATATTCTGTGGCTTCTTCTGAAAATGTCACTGAATGAGATCCAGGGCAAACTAGCCCTTATCACCGGCGCATCGGGCGGGTAAGCATACTCCCGTAAACATGGCAAGGTGTAAAGAAGCTGGGGCTCTATACCTTGCATATCCAAGCAAAAGACGTGGCTAAACAGAATTCTCTCAATCAGAATTGGAGCGGCATGCGCCCACCAACTCGCGCAAAAGGGCGTCCATCTTGCCCTAACCTACGCCAACAACTTAGATCCGCTCAACGCGCTTGTTATCGATCTTCGCACCAAATACGCCGAGAACAAGCTTCGCATTTCCATCCATCAAGTCGATGTAGGGAATGCAGACCAGATCGAGGCTATGTTTCAGCAGATCGACACCCAACACGGACATCGACCGGATATTCTCATTTCCAATGCCGGATATGGGAAACGAGTCCCTAATGTGTGGGAGATTTCCCTCGAGGAATTCGATTATACCCTGAATATCAACCTTCGTGCTTCATTCATTCTAGTGAAGGGTGTGGTTGAGCATATGAAGAGTCAAAAGTGGGGACGAATCATTTTCATGTCCTCTATTGCTGCTCAAGGAGGTGGAATTAATGGATGTCGTGAGTTTATTTCACCTACGATTCACAAATCATGAATTTATTTTTAACTCTTCCCGCTAGACTATGCTGCTTCTAAAGGTGGTCTCACGGGGATGATGAAAAACCTCTCTACTCGCCTGGCCGAGTTCAATATCAGCGTCAATGATGTCGCCCCCGCCATGATCGGTGATACAGGAATGATTCCCAATGCTGCGGCTATCCCAGAAGTTGCAGCCGGGATTCCTTTGCAACGTCTTGGAACACCAGAAGAGACTGCAAATGTGGTGACTATGTTGGCGACCACAGGGTATATGACAGGCCAGAGCCTCCTGCTGGCAGGTGGACTGAAATAAATATTTAGATAGCAATTTGAATAGTTCTCGTACATAAGTTTTGAATAATCCTGCCTACTAATCTACTAGTGTTGCCATAATCTACGTTGTATTACCTTGACTGGTTCAAGAAGCAGCATACTCTGAAAGAAACTCTCCGAATGAGAATTCCTGGGAATGCTTTTCTTTGACAAAAGAGGACTTGCAATCATGATTCATTCTTATATACTGCAGACTATGAACATTCACATCAACCAACTCTCCCATGGGTATTTTCAAGATCATCAACGTCATCACACAACTCCTTTTAGTACATAGTACCCTCTACAGACGAGAAGGCTGGGTCTTGCTTTCAATAATGACCTTCACAACAGGGCGGCCACTCTCATCAACACCCTTACCAGCAAGAGTGAAAGCTCGTTCGCCCTCTTCCAAACCCAGCCGGTGAGTGACCACCTTCTGCTCCGTGGCATTTAGTTTACCACTAGCGAGCAGCTCAATGGCAGCTGGGTAGGCATGACCATCATAGCGGAAGGTACCGATGACATCAACCTCGCGCAGGGCAGCCGCGCCAACAGGAACGGTCTGGATAGGATTACCCATACCAACCTGAACGAGCAGACCACCCGGCTGGGAAGCATAGATACCAGCCTGCACACAGGCAGGCACACCCGTGCAGTCATACACGCGGGTGAAACCAGTGATCTCCGAGGAATCAGCCGAGTTAGCAGCCTCCGTCAAGGTAGCCGCAACACTCTGAGCATTCTTCAATGCCCAGGCAGTCTGATCAGCATGCGGGGCGTCCTTTGGTGGGGGTGGGTTCGCGGGGTCACCGCGGGGAATAAGAGCAGTCTTGAGACCGAGCGATGCGGCAATTTCTAACCGGGCAGCATCGATATCTGCCACGAGGATTGTAGAGAAGTTCTCGGCTGCTGAAAGTGACGAGGCGAGTAGTAGACCGATGGCACCTGCACCAAAGACCAAGGCGGCGGTGCCTTCGCCGGTACTTTTTGTAAGAGTCACTTCCTCCTTGGATGGAGGACGAGATCGTCGAATCGCATGCAGACAGACGGCCAATGGCTCGACAAGAGCACCACCTGCATCGGAAACGTTGGCGGGAAGGGCATGGCACATATCGGCTGGGTGGTTGGTTCGCTCCATAAGTGTGCCGTCAAGGTGAGGGAACATCTTTGCGCTGCTGCGGAATTGCATGGCCTTGCAGATGTTGTATCGGCCCTGCTTGCAGAGAGCACATTTTCGACAAGGCAGACCAACTTCTAATGCGACTCGATCTCCGACCTTGAGGTTCTTTACGTCGGGTCCGATAGCTGTGACAATACCGGCAGACTCATGGCCGAGACACATTGGTTCGCGAACGACGAAGTCGCCATTTCGGCCGTGGGAATAGTAGTGAAGATCTGAGCCGCAAAGACCGGTTGCTTGTACGGCGACTTGAACGTCTGCGCCAGTTGGAGCGGAGACTGTTCGCTTCTCCTGTTGATTTGTTTAGTAAGTTGTCTATCATTGTATACAAGCGGAGTTCGAATGGGCAATTTGGCTCATACCAAACGAAGATCTTTGGCGCCGTGAAGAACAAGCGCGGTAGCTGATGACTCTGCCATGATCGAATGTGAATTGATAGTCAAAAAGGTGAGTGTTTGAAGGGAAACTCGGTGTGTTGCCAGTCCATGCGAAAAGATAAATGGGAAGCGGCGACTGGGCAGATTCCCCTCAGCGGAGTTGGTCCGGTGATTGCCTAATTGGGTAATTCACAATAGCCGACGTGGGGGTTGCTTTTTGTCCGCGGGGGCACCGCGGGGGATTCAATCAACAAGCAGACATTGAAGTCTGAAATATATATGTTGGTCTATGATATGATGAAGCACAAAATGAATAAATCTCACGATTTTGATCACTTCATATTATCTTTATAAATAAGTGGTTTACACTATACTAATGCACTGATATATATTAACATACACTAGCCGGAATATCACTTCCAGACTCCACTTCCAACAACTCGAAGGGTGTCTCCCGCGGGGGCACCGTGGAGCTCCGCCAGCTTATCGGACTGTCGTAATTTGGAGAATCTATTGGATTAACTCCCTAACCCCTCGGTAATCTTTTTCTGCTCGAGAATTCCTCCTCCTTTTCCATCTCATCTTCGTCGATAATACTATTGATCCCTTCAGCTATGTAAGTATCACACTTAAAGACACAGCCCGTTGTGTCTTTCCCCGCTGACATCATGCGCATAGCTTATATCTTCATAGAGAATCTTGAATATGCCTTCCCAAGCTGCTCTCCTCATTGGAGGCATTTCGCACGCGCGCAAGGAATGGGAGAGCCTCTCCTCCGTTCTAACTCTGAAGGTATGGGTTATTAATTTGTGTATGAAAGCTGGCGCAATCAAGCTAATCCGCGCAGGAATTCCCCAGTGGAACTCGCGAGGAGTTCATTCAGAACTGCAAGGCCGGTCAATACGATGATGTGGTTGCCATCTACCGTTCCAACACCTCAAATAAGGTACACAATATGAAATATATCGAGCCGCGAGTAAATTCTCAGTATGAGACTGTTAGACTAACTGGGCTGTGCTAGTACACCGGAAACTTCGATGCCGAATTGCTTGCAGTGCTGCCAAAGTCTGTCCGATATATCTGCCATAATGGAGCTGGATATGACAATATCGATGTCCCTGCTTGCTCGCAAAAGAACATTGCGGTTTCTAGCACCCCTGTCGCGGTTAACAATGCCACTGCTGATGTCGGCATTTTCTTGATGATTGGTGCTTTACGCCAGGCCTATGTTCCCCAGGCTGCTCTCCGAGCAGGTGAGTGAGCATTTTCGATTGATTTTGTGCAGAGGAGACTAAAAGGTTGTTACAACAGGCCAATGGCACGGGCAGACTACTCTGGGCCGTGATCCACAAAACAAGGTACTGGGCATCCTCGGCATGGGTGGCATTGGACGAGTGAGTGATGAATACTCTGATCACAATTCCAATCTGATTCAAGACTAAACGCCAAATGCAGGAAATGGCTACTCGCGCTAAGGCTTTCGGCATGAAGATTCAATACCACAATCGCTCGCGCCTGTCGCCAGAATTGGAGAATGGCGCCACCTACGTGTCATTCGATGAGCTACTGGCCAACTCCGATGTTTTCAGTCTCAATCTCGCTCTGAATGCTTCAACTCGTCATATTATCGGTGCTCCTGAGTTCGCTAAAATGAAGGATGGCGTGGTCATTGTCAACACGGCTCGTGGGGCTTTGATTGATGAGAAGGCGCTGGTCGCAGCGATCGACTCTGGCAAGGTATGTTGAGTTTGATTTTCATTCCAATGCGTGGGAGAAATATCGAATAAAGCTAATTGTTAACGATAGATTGGTTCTGCTGGCTTGGATGTATATGAGGAGGAGCCAAAGATTGAGCCTGGTCTAGTGAGCAACCCTCGGGTTATGTTGCTGCCGCATATTGGCACAATGACCTACGAGACGCAGAAAGAGATGGAGATTCTAGTACTAGATAATCTGAAGCTTGCCGTTGAGAAGGGCGAGCTAATTACCCAAGTTCCCGAGCAGAAACGGTAGATAGAATATCTCAATATTTTAGAATAGATTCCAATACATTTCCTTTCTAATCCTGATTTGGAACATTTCCGCAGAAAAGTACGAAGACATGTAAATTTGGTGCCTCAGGTACTAAGATATGATTTATGACTAAGACAGAATATGACTCAGCAGATATCTTCCTTATCGCTGCCTTATCTACCCGAAACGGTTAGAGTTAGGGCTCGCTTAGGGCAGGGCGCCAAGAGCGAGAAAAACCGCACCAACCTTGGGAATTTAGCGCTAGCGGTCGACGACGAAAAGCGCCAACATCAACCCGACACCGAGGACCATCGACTTCTCATCGCCAACTCCTTCAAGATGGTGAGTCCTGCCATCCCTATTGCCTTAGTCTTCGAAATACGCATACAAGTGTCTATCTGCTCGTTCAATCCATGTCGAATCTTTGATTGATGAACAAATAATCAACCGCTTCTGCTCGAATCTGGCCTTCACACCATCACCAATCACCACTACCACTACCACCACCACTACCACCACTTCGAAAAATCTATCATGAAGACTAACAACTATTTCTCTACGCTCTACAGGTCCGTTACGCCGCCCAGGAGATCGAAAACGCCAAGAGCGCCCGCGCTCGCGGCTCTTACCTTCGCGTCAGCTTCAAGAACACCCGTGAGACCGCTCAGGCTGTCAACGGCATGAAGCTGAGCAAGGCTCTTGTCTACCTTGAGAACGTCACCAAGAAGTCCATGGCTGTCCCCATGCGCCGCTACGCTGGCTCTACTGGCCGTACCGCTCAGGGTAGGTCCCCTTCCGAAAAAGTCTTTTACTGGATATATGTCGGCTCGGAATACCAGTGCATTATCCATATCCTCGAATAACCGACTAACACATATCGTCTCTAGGCAAGCAGTTCGGTGTCTCCAAGGCTCGCTGGCCTATCAAGAGTGCCGAGTACATTCTTGATTTGCTGAAGAACGCCGAGGCCAACGCTGACGTTAAGGGATTGGACACCCAGGCGCTTATCGTGAGCCGAATTCAAGTAAACCAAGCTCCTGCCCAAAGACGCCGCACATATCGCGGTTCGTAATCCCTTGATCTCCAGAATCTCTCGCCCAATTTTTGCTAACAAAGTGACAGCTCACGGTCGTATTAACCCCTACCAATCCCAACCCTGCCACATTGAGCTTATCCTCACTGAGGCCAACGAGGAAGTCGCCAAGGCCGCCCCCAAGGAGGTCACCCGTCTCTCTTCTCGCCAGCGCGGCTCTCAGCTCCGCCGTGCCTTGATTGAGGCATAAACGGATCGTCGAGGAAAGGGTCGATGTTACGGTGTTCAAGAAAAATGATTGCGGTGGAATGGGTTGGCCGGATGTCTCGCGCATTTGTATGATGGAACGGAATCGATATCGGATCATACAAGATTTAAGGTCATGGCACCGACAATTATTGAAGGAGAACCAAATAAAAAGTTCAAACAGCGCGGCTCCGGTATGATGGACATAGGTTTTCTGTACTGCCCGGTCCAGTCATGATACAAATGTGGTTTCTTCTCTATTATGATCTTCTCTCTACATTCTGGCGTATCTCAGAATGATCTGGGTGATATTGTAGATCTTGTGTCTCAGGTTGTAGTCCCCCAAGCAAGTCTGGACGTATGTACAAATGCTAGAATGACGGTCTTCTTGTCTGCTGTAGTAATTTGCATTGTTTTGAGGGTTGAAAGGGTTGTCAATCTTATATTATTATTGTTTACTTACTTCCAACAATCATTTTTGCCCGGGGGATATAATAATATGGAATATCCATCTTTGCCAAATGACTGGCAAACTTTGGAAGTATTTTTGTATAACCACATAGCCACATACATAACTATATACATCAAGTAGTCAGTCATGCGGGGGGGACACCAGGCTGTGCGGGGCATAGTTTGCCCTGCCTGGATTTAACTTCAACTACAACCATCTTAACGTCCTAAACTTACTATACTATTTGAAACTATATCCACGGATACAGAACCATGGCCCGGCTCTCCGACTACCGTCTTCTCTGCTTCGACGTCTACGGGACCTTAATCGACTGGGAGAGTGGTATAATCGCTGCTTTACAACCACTCCTTACCAACCAAAGCCAATTCACCAGAGAGCAACTTCTAACTGAATATCATGAGCTAGAAGCCAAGCAGCAAAAGTTCACGCCTGATATGCCATACTCGCAACTCCTCGCAACTGTTCACCCTTTGCTAGCTGCGCGTCTGGGTCTCCCTCCACCCAGCAAGGAAGCCAGCACGACATTCGGAGAATCAGTCGGGACCTGGCCCGCTTTCCCAGATACCGTGGAAGCACTTCAGAAGCTGTCGAAACACTACAAGCTCGTTGTTCTCTCGAATGTAGACCGTGCTTCGTTTGCCAAATCCAATACTGGCAGTTTACAAGGTTTCCCCTTCGACAAGATTATTACCGCACAGGATATTGGCTCTTATAAGCCTGATGCACGGAATTTTGAGTACATGAAGACGGCCGTACAGGCTGAATTTGGCGTGACGCCAGATCAGATTTTACAGACGGCGCAGAGTCAGTTCCATGATCATCAGCCGGCGCGAAAGGCGGGTATCAAGAGTGTGTGGATTGAGAGGCCTGGGGCGACAATGGGGAATCGAGACGAACCTATTTTCGATTGGCACTTTGCGACGCTGGGTGAGATGGCAGACACATTGTGAAATGCTATTGCAAAGAAGGGTAGTCTTTATGATATTGCCTGCTAATAGGTAGAAGGTTGAAATTTTTGTGGAAGTTAGTATATGGCCATTCCATGAGAGTATCAAATACTCTCTCACATCCGTCTAGTATGTGGAGAATGAAGGATTTCATCTTAGTGTTCTACCTTTGTATAACAATGAGGAACGTATCTAGATAAGTACTAACATATCCTATGTAAACAAAAATCTCGTTATCGAACTACTAGTTTACTCAGTCAATACCTATAAAGAGTATGTAGCACCCTCGAGGGCTAGCCATTCTATCTCTTAATAGATTTCAACATTGGAATGTTGAAATCTTCTAGTAGTACTAGTACATCATGAAATCAGGGCTTCTACAATTAATTATCAGAAGAAACAATGTAAAAACAGTTAGGTTTTTTTTTAAAAAAAAAAATATGATTGCCATGAGAGAGCTATATTCCATTTTGCTCACAGTCTAGTAGATATATTTACCCTAGGTATACTACTTGGTTGTTCCCGGATCCAATAGAAGTTTTGATACTATTGACAACAGATTCATCACGGAATTCCTGGTTAGTGACATTATCTGTGATCCAAATACATTGAACTATTCTATATTCTGTATAGTAGTATCAATGATAATGGATGGTCTCGTGGACTATAAAACATGGCTGCCTGTGCCGCCACTTGCTTCAGAGACGATTCTCAGGCTTGGCACGGCCTCAGCCACAATTGAATTCGTAAGAACCGAGATCGAGTTTGATTTGGACTTTTTTACTAGCAAAGATTGATCTCTATGTTTGAAACTGAGGTATTTCCTCTACTAATAATGTGAATGATCTTGATAATTCTTCTGTGGGGGAAATAGAGTGGAGTAATATATACATAGTACAAGAGCCAAAGAGCCTCACGAACTGCGAAGATCTCGCTGACTCGGGAATTTGACGTATTTTCTCCAACCTTTGATAGATGATAGACCTTGTCTGCCTAGCTCCCCTGCGTTGTCCACGTAGTCAAGCCTGGCGAGAATCATTCCAAAATCTACAAAATGCCTCGACTATCCTCATCCCCCCTTTTTTTTTCGCCGCTTTGCCACTCGGTTGGATTGTTTGTTCCCCAGCGCTTAGGCGAAGCCATTGAATCGACTAGTACAACTCCACGCTAATTCGCTTTCCGGCCCCCATTTGGCTTGTTGTGCTGCACTTCTTTTCTTTCCCCCCTCTTCCATTCTCAAGAGAAAAAGGATAGATTCATTGGAAGCCGTTGCCTATCATGAAGCGCATTCTACCTAAGGGCTTGATGCGACGCCCAAGTTAGTCTCCTTTGATCCCGTCACCCCCACAATTCTCTTGCTGACCGCTACAGCGAACGGCTCTGGCGCGAGCAGTCCCGACCAAACAGACCAGTCGCCAGAGGGTATATTGCTTCGGGAATTGGTGTGTGACACAGTGATGGAGGATATTATGACTCTTCGCTAACCACTGATAACCCCAGACCACCTTTTGCGAAGTCAGCAACAACCCACAGAGCCTGGTATGTTGACACGTCTGGCGGTTCTCCTTCCCCCCGCATTATCCTTATTTTGATGTCGTCGCTAATTCGAGATTCTTCCTTCAGCAACAAGGAAATGAGTTTGTCCACTTACCACTCATCGTTGAAAGCGCCGAATCGAGTCCTGCTGCCGCCAAAGAAGCCGCCGTGCGCATTCGCAAATATCTCTCAAGCCCGAACCAGACTCCGAACCATGTTCAATACAATGCGATCATGTTGATGCGCATTCTGACCGACAACCCGGGTCATACCTTCACAAAGAACTTCGATAGCAAGTTTGTAGCAGCCATCAAGGAACTCTTGCGGTATGGTCGTGATTGGCATGTGCAGCACTATCTGCGCCAGTTCCTGTCCAGTCTGGAGTCTGGCCGGTCAATGGACGAGGATTTGCAACCCCTTCTCGCGATGTGGGCAAAGGAAAAGGCGAAGAACGATCGTCCATATGTAAGGAATTTAGCATGCTTCTTTGTGTGGAGGGAAATAGAGCTAACCTCATGAGTGACAGCCCGTCGCATTTCCTACCAACTCATCACCAACGCCGCCGCCACGTCCACCAGCTCACCCACAAAACAAGCTCCCAGACCCCGGAGAACTGTCTGCGCGCATCGAAGAAGCGAGAAACTCGGCGAAACTCCTGACTCAATTTGTTCAGACCACGCCGCCAGTGGAGATGGAAGGAAACGATCTGATCAAGGAGTTCGTGGACCGTTGCCAGACGTCGTCACGTCTCATTCAGGGCTATATCCATTGCAATGATCCAGCCCCCGACGAGGATACTCTCCTCACTCTGATCGAAGTCAATGATGAGATCTCTGTCGCTCTATCCGGACAGCAGCGTGGCCTGCTAAAGGCACGCAAGGCTCGAAGTTCGAGATCACCAACTTCTTCCAATTTGAACAGTCCATCTCCGCCTTCTAATGGAGCGACTTCGGCCACACTTAGTCAACCATTCTCGTCGGATCCCCCGCAAGAGTCACAGAATCCAGACCAATCAGCCAATCGGCTGAGTGAGCTGCCAAGTGCAACTATGACAGGTGCCCGCTCAAATCCAACGGCACCGCGGCCCAACAATGAAAGATACGAGTATAATGCAGCCGATTTCGAAGTACAGAATCCCTTTACCGACGACTTTGCTACGCAGGAGTCCGACAATGATCGACGTCATGCTCAAGGTACAACGACGCAGGGTAGTCGTGTACATTTTCAAGCTGCAGAGCAGGATCGTTAAGTGTATTAGCGGTCTCTATTGCCTTGTGCGATGGTTGAAGTGATACCCCCTCAGTCTTTGGTCAAATATTTATATCTCTCACTGTTACTTGCTCTTTTATTTGAACTTGCATTGGATTCTGCACATATCCCCTATGATACCTGAAGCGTTTGCTATATAAATCCATGCGAAATTGAGTCACCCACATAGCCCCTTGCATTATACAAATCTTCATAAGTTGGCAGGTTTGCTGGTGATCAACCTGACCCCTTTTATAGTACTTGCGCGCGAATTTGAATTCCCGCCGAGTATATTGAACCATTTCCTCGATCACATACTAGTTTACTTAATGCCGAGTGTATTACCGGAACAACAGGATTTGAAGGGTAAATCCAGTGGAGAAAGAAAGAATAATTATTGAAGTCTCAAGTGATAATTCAAGGAACTAAGAGGTTGCAAGAGGAATCCGTTGGATTTAGGGCTTCGTTCTGGTCACGCTTTCACCAGATGATAACCACCGACATGAATCTCCGCAGCCCATACCAAGAACTTGTCCCAGATTCAACCAACGAACAGAATGCTCAATGATCAAATAATCAACAATTCTGATTGCAAATACTCAATTCAAAATTCGACAGGTCAGTAATCAAGACAGGCTTCAAATATGAAGATGCAGATGACGTATCATCCCACTATCCAAGTCCAATCTGCATTCGAGATTTCAGAGATACATTAATCCGCAAGACCCCGAAATCATCTCAAATGAGACAAGCACAGGTACATTCATCAAAGTAAATTGCGGGAGGATCATCGCGACTGAATCTGGCGAGGCGTCCGAACATCCAAACGTTTTCAGACCCACAATTTATCAAGCTTACCCTGTCGTACAATCCTCGCGTCCTTGCACAAACTTCATTCTTGGAGATCGAGACCCAGCATGTCTTCGAAATTATCCAGCAATCATGTTGGACAAGAATCAGAGCCCGGTTTGAGAGTCTCATCAACCTGAAACTGTCAACAACCCCTGCTCGGCGCGTGGAGCAAGCCTTGGCAGGGCCCTAAATATGCCTAAGGGAGAACTTCGGTCTTGTCCCGGAAGTTCTTTGTCGACACAACGAGCAAAGTGACCGAGAGAGACAGCTCCGAGAATCTGAGACTTTAAAAGAACCACCGGTCTCACCACGCGCCGTCCAGTGGAGGAGTCCCGGTCCCTGGGGACACCGAGGAGGAGTTCGATGGTTTCAGAGTGGCATTTAGCTGCATTTTGCCTTAATGACAGCTCCAGATTAGGGAATTTGTCCTGACCTTGTAAATTCGGATTGTCTGAGCTTGATTGAGGATGTGTTTTGACGGGATCATGATCGACCCTAGATACAATTAGAGGTGGAAAGGGGGGTGTTGGTATCTATTTAATAGGACAAATCCCAACATCGCCAGCTTTGAATTCACACACACACCAGCAGTCTCTTTTCCCCTTCATTTCTTCTCTTTCTTTCATTTTCTCCGGTCTGGGACCGTGAATCATTTTTCACTTTCATTCGCTATATACAACTTGACGGTACCGGTTTACCGATCATTCCATTCTTTCGTCCCGACGACCAATCCCGAACTTCCAAAATGAAGCAATTCACTCCCATTGCCGCCCTCGCCGGCCTTATTCCCCTGGTTCATGGACACGGTTTTGTCACCAAGCCCCAGCCCCGTATGCCTGGTGATGCCATGTCGGCCGCCTGCGGCGAACAGGTCGAGATCAACCAGCAGTCCGACAACTACGGTAATATCCAGGGTGAACTGCAAGTCGCCAGTGGCCAGCAAGACTACAGTGCCTCGAAGTGTGATATCTGGCTCTGCAAGGGTTACAAGTTTGCCGATAACAAGGACAATGTTCAATCCTACCAGGCTGGTCAGACCGTCCCCTTCACTGTTGATATTCGCGCTCCTCACACTGGTGTGGCCAACGTGTCTGTTGTCGAGACTTCTTCCAACTCTGTCATTGGTAGCCCTCTGATTTCTTGGGATGTCTATGCTTCCACCGCTACTGGAGTTACCAAGAACGAGACTGACTTCAGCGTGACTATACCGGAGGACCTGGGTGACAAGTGTGCCACTGCTGGTGACTGTGTGTTGCAATGGTACTGGTATGCCCAGTCCATTGACCAGACCTACGAGTCTTGTGTCGACTTCACTGTTGGTGGCTCCGGTTCTTCTAGCTCTGGTTCCAGCTCTGGCTCTTCCAGCTCCGCTGAGGCTGCAGCCTCTTCGACTCAGGCTCCTACTACCTCCGCTGCCCCCGTTGAGACATCTGCCGCTGTTCAAGCTACTACCGCCACCGCCGAAACTACCACTGCCGACCCTATTCAATATGCCAGCACCACTTTCGCTACTCAGGCTCGTCAATCTGCCCCAGCCACGGAGCAAATCCAGACTCCCAGCGCTGCCACCGCCACAGCTAGCTCTGTCACTTCTGCCCAGGCTATTCCAACCAACGGCACTGCTGAGCAGAAGCTGGACTGGATTGCTGCTATCCTGAAGTATTTGGTGAATGGTAACTAAGTGTACATGCCAAGATCTGAGGCTCCACAATTCAGGAGTCTTGTTTTATAGAGGTGGACTTGCATGTCAATAATCGTTTAGTTCATAGATGAATATTCAACATTGCTGTGTGATCCAATCTTCTCTTTTGTAATTCTTGTAATATTTGCCACGGTCTACAATTTAGTAAAATCAAGCGTTACCAAGAGTCTGCATGCATGAAATGGGATGGACTATCTGATCGGCCAGACCCACTCTGTGCAATCTGATCCCTGTCAATTTCTTCGTATCCTTGTTCAACCACATCATATGTGATCCTCTATCAGTTCTCCTATTTGCTATTCTCAAAACCCTGTATACCATGAGAACCCCCAATATACATCAAGATCAATTTCTATACCTCTCCCTTTCAAAATCTCCCACTACTACTAATAGTAATTATCCCGGCTGATCTCAAGTTGATCTTCGACCCACTCAATACTATCGATAAGCACAGCCCCAAAGAAGAAAAAAAGGCGGCCGTTCGACTTCACCTTTTTTCATTCTCCCGCAATTTACACAACCCCCTTGCAACCTCGCACCCTCCTTTATACCCTTTCCCTCCATTCCGATCCTGCCGGCGACTAGCAGGCACGTAGTACTCCATCCATCATGGAAGAACATCTACGTCAAAGTATCTCCAACCACCCCCATGCTTTCCAGCATTTCCACAGCAGCTCCCCCCACTCGTCACACCGATCTCAAGACAGAATGACTCCGCGCTCTCACCATGAAGGCCATTCCACGGCTCTCGAACAAGAAACCGACATGAGCCAGAACCGCCGTAACAGTTCCGATGAGGAGGGCGCCCCTCCCCCTCGATACACACCCGACACCGACCCGTTCCATCTAGCGTCCAAGATAAAGAGTGAGGAGGAAATCCGACAAATCAAAGCCAACACAGGTCGAAAACGCGACTCTGTCTCGAAAACACCCAAAATGATCGAAATGGTTCGCAGTACAGGAGATCGCGGCAAAAATGCCCTGACAACCCGAAAACTGCAAAACTTCTACGAAGACCAAAACGAGAATATCGAGCGCATGCTCAAGCCCGTCGAGGAACATGTTCGAGAAGCACGAGACTTGAACGAGGAGAATAGTCTTAAATACAAGATTGCCGTCTACGCCAGTTTTGCTGCCAATGTTATTCTGTGCGTGGTACAGGTTTATGGTGCCGTTGCTTCCGGCTCGCTATCCCTGTTCACCACTATGGCGGACGCTATCTTCGACCCCATGTCCAATTTGACTTTGCTCCTTTGTAATAAGGCTGTCAACCGTGTTGATCCTCGCAAATTCCCGGCTGGTAAAGCTCGTATCGAGACTGCGGGTAATATTTGCTTCTGCTGTCTTATGACTGCCGTTTCGTTCATCATTATTGCCTTCTCTATTCGTGAGATTGTTGAGGGATCCGATACGCTTACCTCCGAATTCCATCTACCTTCGATTATTGCGGTGTCAGTTGCTTTCTTCACTAAGCTTGCGCTGTTCATCTATTGCTTCGCTCTGCGCAATCAAGTTTCCCAGATCCGTATTTTATGGGAAGACCACCGCAATGATTTACTCATCAACGGTATCGGTGTGATGACTTCTATTCTGGGTAGTAAGGTCCGTTGGTGGATCGATCCAATGGGTGCCATCATTTTGTCGGTGATCGTCAGTGGGCTGTGGCTGCACTCTGCCTATGGCGAGTTCCAATTGTTGATTGGTGTCACTGCGGATACTAAGATGCAGCAGCTCATTACTTACATTGGTAAGATGACCCCTTTCTCATTATGCTTATTCCCTTGTTTATTGATACTAATTTTCTACAGCCATGACTCACTCGCCTCTCATCACGGCTATTGACACCGTCCGGGCTTATACCTCTGGCCCTCGTCTTCTCGTTGAAGTCGACATTGTCATGGAGGCTAATGAGAGTCTGCGTGCCACTCACGATGTCGCTGAGGAACTGCAAATCAAACTCGAGTCTCTTCCGGATGTGGAGCGGGCTTATGTGCACGTTGACTACGAAACCACCCATAAGCCTGAGCACTTCTTGAAGAAGGAGCTTTAATCAGCTTTACGACTTAATTTACCATAGCATAACTTTCAATTGAGCTCAGAATTCGGCTTGAATTGTGTAATATTGGCGTTTCTTGGAAATATCACTTCGCTTACTTGCAACCTACCAATTTAGACCTTGATAGTAAGATGTTCATACTCATTTTAATAAAAAATTTTTAAACTGCTCCATTTCAAAAAGTTGGCCTTGAGATACCCCTCATGATACCACTATTCACCATCATTCTATTCCACGGTTTTTTAAAAGAACAATCTCGGACTGTACAAAACCCCGAGCAAAAAAGAGTGGAGACTGACCAAGTATAAATTCAACCCTGTCCGCGACATTCCACAAAATTCATAAAATATCCAACAAAGCCTAAGACGTACACCTACTATTTCACTTGAAGGTCTACTCTACAAAATATGACAAAATTATACGACGTCGTCATCGCCGGCGCCGGTCCAGTCGGCCTCTTCCTCGCCTGCGAATTAAGTCTCCGACAAATCTCCGTCCTAATACTCGAACGAAACACTCAACAAGAATCACCATGGAAAATCGAACCACTCGGACTCCGCGGATTAAACACTCAATCCGTCGAAGCATTCCATCGTCGCGGATTACTAGATAAACTCTTCAAACTGAAAGATCGAAACGAATATCCCGGACAAACACCCAAGAAACCGAGTTTCCAATTCGGCGGCCACTTCGCCGGTTTAAAGATTAATGCTAACCAGCTTGATTTGACGCGCTGGAAATACCGTCTACCAGGTCCGGCACTTAGTCCTGGACCGACGAGTATGCATCAGGTTGAGAAGATACTTACTTCCCGCGCGGAGAGCCTAGGTGTTAAGATTCTGAGAGGGTACGCTGTGAATTGTATCTCACAAGATGAAAGACTTGTGACTATTGGAACGGAAAATAACCGATCCTTCCGAGGGAAATGGTTAGTTGGTTGTGACGGAGGACGAAGTCTCGTTCGAAAAGAAGCTGGCTTTGAATTCCGAGGGACAGAGGCGAAATTAACTGGATACGCTACTCATATCGAGGTAGATGGGCGTGAGAAGTTAAAACCAGGCTTTAATGTTTCTCGAACGGGTATGTATATCAATGTAGCGAATGGGGCATTTCATCTTATGGATTTCGATGAGGCGTCTTTTGATCGGGCTCGCGATATAACGAAGGAGCATCTTCAGGTTGTACTCAATAGAGCTATTGATCGGACAGATGTGAAGATTACAAAGGTCCATCTTGCTTCATCTTATACGGATCGATCTATGCAGGCGACGAAATATCGTCGGAACCGCGTTCTTCTCGCGGGTGATGCAGCGCATATCCACTCGCCTCTTGGAGCGCAGGGATTGAATCTTGGATTAGGCGATGCCATGAATTTAGGTTGGAAGTTAGCTGCTACGGTCCGAAAAGGAAATCAGGAAGAAGTTGGAGATTTCTCTTTACTTGATACGTATCAAAGTGAGAGGTATCCCGTTGCAGAGTGGGTTCTTGATTGGACTCGTGCTCAAGTTACAGCCCTAAAGCCCGATCCATTTGGACGAGCTACGCGGAAATTAATGGAGGATCTTATCCAAACGGATGACGGGGCGAATCTATTCCTTGGCCGGATCTGGGGATTATCGCAACGGTATACTCTCGGTGAAGAACCTCGACATGCGCACCCTTTGGTTGGATGCAGTTCGCCTGATTTTGAACTGGGAGATGGGTCGAGACTTGGGCAGAAGTTGGTGGGAGGTCGGGGTTTACTTCTTGATTTTGGGAGGAATAGTGAGCTGCAGACGTTAGTTGAGGGGGATTATGCGGGGAAGGTGGATTTTCTCAGGGCAGATGCGAAGGAGAAGTGTGGTTTGGGTGCTTTGTTGATTAGACCTGATGGTGTGGTGGCATGGGTGGTTGAGGGAGATGCGAATCCTGATATTGACGCTGCAAAAGCTGCGTTGAAAGAGTGGTTTGCATGAATTATAGAGCTGACTCTTTAGAGGTTAGCTCACATTTTTGTAAAGTACTTCACCTATGAAATCATGAGATAATACGGTTTGAAGCCGCTAAGTTATGTCTATATTAGGAGAAAATAATGGCATTTACTCATTGCATTGATCACACATCTATTATTGATCTCATCATTCCGGTGGTATCAAACGAAACCCTCCAAGTGGGTTAGTCAAAACATCCTCCCATAGAGTCCGGAATAATCTAAAGAATAAAAAGTTGAAAAAGGTTGAAATGGCAGTCCTCAATCCAGAAACAAAGAAATGAGGAAGCGGGATGATGAACAGGACGAAAACAGTTTGAATAGAATAAGATTATGGGAGAGAAAGGAAACATCAATTGTGAGCCAAGTTTTAAAACTTAGACAGTTTGCTCAAAGAGCGCAATTGTTGAGCAGAAGTTGCTCGTGTTCTCATTCTCTGGTACCATGCTCTTGCCCTTGGAGGATGTGACCATGTTGACGGCGGCCTTAGTGCTGAGACCATAGATGTGGACATCAGAGCAGTCGACCTCGACCATGTTCTCCTGGCAGTCCTCGGAGTTGAGGCAGGATTGGCCGTAGTTCTCGAAGAAGCTGTAGAGACCAGCACCGTAGATGTAAAGGTCCTTCGAGTCGAGAACACGGAGACCCCAAGCCTTGCGGCAGGACGCGGTCTTACACGTGGAGAAGTCAGGGTCATTCCAGCTTTTCTGAGGGGTGTATGGGACCAGAGCGGTAGGGTTGGACTGGTAGTAAGGAGTCTCAGTCTGGATGAGACCCATGAAGACATTCTGGGCACTGGAAACTTGGTAGTTGTACAACTGGTGGTGCTCAGAAGAGGTTCCCCACAGCCAGACGGGGCCTTGAGACTCAATCAGGACACCACGGCCAGTGAAGATGTTGATCTGGGAGTGGTCGTCAAGGTCGAGCTCGTGATCGGCAGTCCAGTACCAGTTGTTCTCAAGGTAGGCACTGGCCTTCTCAGTGACGTGAAGGAGCATAAAGGCAGCAGTGCACTCCTTCTTCGGGCTAGTCTTGGCCTTAGGGGTCTTCTTGCAAGTGTCGCTTTGGAGACCAGTGCCAGCAGAGCCACCGATACGGAAGTGGACGTCCCACATACCAGCGGATCCCTGGGACGAGGCAGCGATGTTCCATTCCATCAGAATGGCACCGGCAGTTGGGCCCTTGGTGGTAATGATAAGGTCGCTCATCTCAACGGAGCCAGACTGGCCCTTCTCACCAACCTGGAAGACAGGAACGGGGTTCTCTGCGTCCTCGAACTTAGAGCCGTGTGCCATGAGCATAGGCCAGACTTCACCAGTGATGCGAATGTTCTTAGGAACCTTGATGGTGGAGGTGATCACATAGGCACCGTGGTCGAAGTAAACAATCTGGTCAGCAGTAGCGCTGTCAAAGATCTTCTGGATGGCCTTGGTGTCATCGGTGGTTCCATCACCCTTGGCACCAGCAGATTTGACACTGATGAAAGACGAAGCAGGAACATCCTCGTACAGGGGCTTGGAGCGCTCAAAGACAGCGCCATCCTTGAGGAGGTCCTCAGGCTTGTTAGAGGATTTGAGCGGAGCCTGGGTGCGACCCTTAGTGACAGATTGGTTGGCACTGCAAGTACCTTCGCTGCTGCTGGATCCGGATCCAGAAGAGCTTGAGCTGGTGCTCTGAGTGGTCATGGAGCTAGTGGTAACGCTACCGGAGCCATGTCCAGATCCAGTGCCTGAGCCTGAGCCTGAGCCCGAGCCCGAGCTAGCAGTGGACTGGACAATAGGAACCTCGCTGGGAGAGGTTTCGGACTCGCTTGGGACCTGGCTTGATTGAACGACAGGCATGGCCTGGGTTGCCACCTCGGGGGTGGATGCAGGCAGCTCGTAGCTTCCGGTAGACCCAACAACCATAGAGAGCAGGCTGTTAACAGTATCGGGAACAGATGAAGGACCCATCGCGAGAGTGCGGTCGGCACCGTCGGTACCAGAGGGCAGTGGAGGAGTACCCTGGGCATTGGTTGCGGCAGACGACGGAATCTCAGCTACTGATTGCGGCACGTTGCTGGCGAGAGTGCTGGCAGAGCCAGCGTTGGAGGCAGCACAAGCACTGACAGTGTGCGTGACAGTCTTGACAACAGTGACAACATCTTCGTCATCATCGGACTCGAGCTGATAAGCACGCTTGCTAGCTGATGATTCGGGAGAATAGGTGTTGCCCTGAACCCAGTTCTTGACGACCGATCCACCCTCAAGGATAGAATCACCATCGACACCCTTGACAGCAGTCTTGGAGCCGGAGAAGTCGACGTTGTCAAGAACGAGGGTGCCACCACCAATGGGGACACTCTCCTTGTTCCAAGCAGTGACAATACCGGTGGGAGTGTTGGTGAGCTTGCTGTCGAGCATCATCACGGATCCAACAGTCTGGTTGCTAGGAGAGGTCGACATGTTCAGACCAACCTCACAGTTGTTGATGGCGAGAGACTTGAAGGTCCAGGCCCAGTTCCAGTTCATGAAGATAGCAGTCTGGCAATCATTGAAGGTAAGGTTGCGAGTGGTGAACTGCTGGTTACCGAGAAACATTCCGTAGTTACCACCGTTGAAAGTAAGATCAGACATGAAACCACCAGAGCCATTGTCCATGAAGATACCCTGCTGCTTGTTGGCGGCACCACCACCCTTGACCATCTCGAAGCGGATGTTCTGCAGGCTGGTGGCTTGACCGACCTGCCAATGGATACCAGCACCAGCGCCCTTGGGAACCTCAGTGAGATCGATGACCAAGTTACGAATAGCACGGAAGAAGTTGTTTTGGTTGGTGAACCAGTTGTCGCCATTATCCTCGTAGGGATCAGCATCAATCACGGCCATACCAGCGAAGGCTGCGGTAGCCTTGATGACAGGAAGATCAACGGCATCACCAACGATTTGGGTGTAGTAGTACTGAACAATAGGTTTAGAGACCTTGTAGGTACCAGGAGGGAAATACACGAGAGCAGGAGATGTGGTAGCCGAATCACAGCCCTTACCGCAACGACCGCCAGACGAGATAGCCTTGTTGATGGCAGCGGTATCATCGGTAGTACCATCACCTAGTCATGCAATTAGTATGAAATTGCTTCAACACTTCCGTCTACTCGTCTGAACTCACCCTTTGCGCCGAACTCCTTGACGTTACGGAAAACTTGATAGTCGGCATTCTTGTTGAAGGCAGCGACTCCTTGGCGTTTGATATTGCCAACCCAGTAATTCGAGGCCGTGCTTTCAGTGGTTGCAAGTTCGATGGTCTTGGGAGTAACAGGTTTAGCGCCAACAATCGCAGTTGGGAGGCCGAGAAGCAAGAAGATATGGGCGATAAACACCATGATGGAGGGTTGGAAGATCATTTCGAAGATGATAATCGCTGATCCGGCAGCGAAGATATGTAGTGGATGGATCTAAAGAGTAGTAGACCTGTGGTTATGAAACGAATTCAGTCACCAGTACTGAATAGTTGCAAGTGAATAAACGACGCTTGAACCAGCAGCGATCGTAATGCAATGAGAGAAGATGAGAATCCAAGAGGAAAACAAAAGATCAAAAAGAAAGTGTCGAGTGAATCTGCGCAGGGCAACTTCGGCCAGAGTTTATTTTTGTAGACTCAAAGTGACCAGGGCAGATCAACTGCAAAGGAGTGAAGGAGTAAACAAAGAGAGAGAGTGTGTGTGTGAAAATGAGATTCAAATCAGAACCTCAACAATACACAAACAAAGAGAATGAAAAGTAACAAAAAAAAAATAACATGAAGAGATTCAAAAAGAAAAGGGAGATCTGCTAGGATGATAAATAAAGGTGGACTCACCCTTCAATAGTGGCTTTTTTAGGAGATCACCAACTGTCTCCACTGGTAAATTTTGTATAATTTTGTAAGAATCGTAATAACCCGGGATTTTCCCACTTCGAATCTCCCTCACTCGTCCACTTCAGCGCCTATCAGACTCCGCGGTGCCTGACAATCCACCGGCGTCCGCCAATTGCAGACCAGCGCGGGCGTATCGCCTACAACGCTTGAAACGCGATGGTCAAAAGATGAAACGCTGAAGGAGTCGATCGCAAAGCCTAGTGTTGCAGATTCACTGGTAGAAACACTCGTCGACTCTTGAAATTGAGTACACTGGGTAAAATAAGTGAATGGATACTCCAATGAACTCGTGAATAGATGGAAATAGAATCACAAACACCCCACGAAAGAGGCTGGACTCGAGAAGAATTGGGCAAAAGGGTCCCCAATCGCCCGGGATTGGGGTTCTACGCGCTATATACCATGTTTACTCTCTCCCTCCCTCCCTCTCTCTCTCTCTCTCTCTCTCTCTCTCTCTCTCTAGCTCTAGCTCTCTCTATCTCCTGGTTCACCCTTCCATAACAGGGTCTGGCAGATCGTCCATTCCATCCATCTAGGATTTTTCTGGTCGCATGGGAAGATCCCTGGAACTCGTCACCTCCGCTGCCTCCCAGGGATAAGGGTAATCAGACGACGAGGTCAACTATAGCACGGGCACAGGCACAGGCACAGGCATAAGCAGGGGAATCGCGTACTATGCTGCACAGGAACAAGATGTGGACCGTCATTCTCTGGTATGGAAACAGTCCTGAGTTGCCCCTCCACAGAAAGTCCTTGGTGGAGCCACCCCTTTGTCGATTACATCCCATACAGTAGAGAGTACATTACGGAGATGTGTTCAGCACCAAGCATTGAATCTGTGCGCGTGTCTAGGCCCTGCAGCAGTAATTTTAATTCCAAGATATCAGGGACTCGGCAAGTTAGTAGTCTGATCATCTCTGTTTCGGGAAATTCGACTCTATCACAATGGGCGCGTGCTGGTTTCCTGTTGGTCGCGCTGTCTCGCGGGGATGTCGCGTAGAACGGGGTCCCACGTCAGGCATGCGGTTGTCAGGTCGTCACATTCCATTATGACAAGTTCTCGGAAGAGACATTCCTAGTGACGAAGGGCCAAGGTCTGCCCAGTCGTCGCGAATTCGTTAGGAATCTGCCGAGACAAAATTCCCGTCTGACGCCGTGACAGGTCACAGCGCGGAGTAGCCGGCAATGGCGAAGACGAAGACGAAGGCAAATAATTAGAACCGGCCAAGCTTTTCCCCCCTGAAAGGCAAGACCCGCTTGGGTGGGAGTTAGTGTCGTCGAAGATGGTCTTGTTTATTCCGAAGCCTTCCAAGTTCCCGCGAGGATCTGCCGTGCTCTCCGCCAATCACTTCACTTGAGTATATGCAGTCATAGTACACTGCAGTGACTGTATAATGGATGTAGTAATTATTCAGTTAGAATAGTCTTCGAGAATACAGAGTTGTATTTCTCAGCTTTAAACTGCTCAGATTCTTAAAATTTGCAGATTTGAGGGGCCTCAATTTGACAATTCAATTCTTGAATCGTCGCCCGTCGGGACATGGTGGGTAAAATATACTGAGTACATTCTGGTAGAAATATATATCGAACTTCTATATTCACTCCCAAGTAGAAATCTCCAAGTTGGACGTCAATCGTTAAGTCTTCGCAGTCCCAGTCTTCAAATTCACATCAATTTAATCTTGAAGTAAAATTCGCATGTACATTGTAATAATTATACTACCATACTAGTATGTAAGGGTGGCGTACTGATTGATTTTTTGGAACTGTTCATAGTTCGGCCGTGATTTGCCCATGGATTGTGTATGGCAGATTCCTACTCTGAGCATTATTTACCACTTGCTAAATAGAAACCGATGCTAATGCTATGCTGTGATATATATCTCTCCTCAAATAATACACCAAAAATCTCATTTTATGGCTGTGCATCAACTACCACGCGTCCCTTCACCAAATAATATGCAGCGGGGGACTAGTTTAATTTGACTGCAACGCCCGTTGAAGAACGCGTGAAAGCCTACGCACTCCCTCGGTCAGGTGACGCGGCTCTGCCCATGCAAAACACAATCGAATGTGACTAGCAAATCGGTCGACCACAGCATGAGGATCCCCTTGAACTTCGAAAAGAGTACCAGGCGCCAAACGTAAATTTTCTTCCTGCTGCGCCCGCGCCACAATATCTCCAGCACGAAGTGGAGAAGGGAGACTAATCCACATAAAATATCCGCCGGCTACAGTTGTTGAAGCCTGGGCAATTGTTACACCGAGTGGTTCCAGGTGCTCTCGTACAGCGGACAACAGCAAATGGTATCGTTGCGCATAGGCCGGCTGCAAAACGTGGCGGATATGGTTTTCCAGAAACCCCGAAGGCAACAATTGATCGATAATGGTAGAGGATAATTGGCTTGCGCAACCTCCAGACCGGGAGCAACCTCTAAAAGTAGCGAAAAATTAAACGTCAGCTTATGTACGTCGGCCGTTGGATCGGCGTTCGAGACAACACATAAAAAATGAGCTGAAAGTGAGACATTGTACATACACCTGCGATACTCCATAAGCAACTTTGTCCGACGCTTCGACCCATCCTGTACGGGCTCCTGGTCCAAGCAATTTACTAAAACTTCCATTGCTAATTGCATGACCCCATTCATCGATTGGGCCACCGTCCAAGTAACCATCCACGTCGACCAACCGAGGTACGCAGGCTTGATCGGGAGATGTCAAGCTACCCCCAGGTGTCGCCGACCACTGTAGGAAATCATAGACATCATCCGTGACCAACAACGCATCGTACGTACGAGCCAGACGAACGAGGCGCTCTCGATGGCCCAGCGACATAATCTTCGTCGCCGGATTGGAGAAGGTGGGGACAGCATAGATGATATACTTGTAGATCTTTCGCCATGGCCGCGGAGGCTTAATTGTCTATTACCATGATAAGTTAGTGTTCAAGTTTCAGGCATTTCGTAGCATGCAATACTGTATGTAGTCGCAGCTGTCATGTTGCTTAGTAGTAATCATATGTACCGGCTCTAAATTCCCGTCAGCCTTAGCCTTGACTTCCGCCGTGCGCAAGGCATTCTCGAGGTAATCCAGATCAATTCCCTCCTCATCCTCCGGTACTCTACGGGTCTGGTGCGCGAACCCTGCATCATCTACCATGCGACCTGCAAGATGATAGGTTGGATCAACCATAAAAACATTCCGCGTGTATAATGGGTCGGTGAAGACGTGGAGGATGCATGCGAGGCTCTGACTAGCCCCGCCGGTGATGCATATACGGTGAGGCGTAATCGGACGGTGGGGGCGATAAAAGGTATTGAGCCACTGGGCTATGTGTATACGAAGTGATTCAGGGCCCTCATCAGGTCCATAGAGTAAGGCAGGATTGGCGATTGAAGGGTCAGTCAGCACAGTTGTGGCGGAGCGGAGTAGATCGGGGGCGGGGAGGAGCGCGGGGTTCGGCCAGCCAGTAAGCAGATCAATGGGTTCGGTGGGCACAGCCATGATATGAGAGAGAGAGAGAGAGAGAGAGAGTGTGTGTGTGTGTGTGCGTGCGTGTATGTATGGAGTATGTATGTATGCACAAGAATTGGTTGGAAATGGATAACGTCAATCAGAGACATTAAAGTGGGTTGTTGGTATCCAAGATTGGAGAAGAAGTGGAAGCGAAAGCGGAACCAACCAAAGAAAGAGGGGGCATCAACTAGAAGCAACCTTGGAAGTCGACGAGTCGGAGATATTTCGAGTCCGAGTGCCTGAAGGTTCCATGGTAGTAATGCAAGTAGAGTGTATACATATTTACTGTTAGGTACTAAATTGTAGTGTACGGTATACAGCTAGTTAGCTACAGTAACCTTAAACTCTGAGCATTGACAGGTAAATATTTATAGAGCATGGATAAGAATTATAAATACAGTATAAGAAAATATCAAATAACGATTGAATTATCGGATTGCCAAGGGATGAAAATCTCCCTCGGGGAGGCCCCGCGGCAAGCGTGGTAGTTGAGAGGTTGTTTATTGGTTATGCTTGCTATGCAATGACTGTATACAGGTGTGTACAATGTACATTCTCACAAGTATGCACTCGCTAGTACAGTGTTGGTTAGTACCGCATTACCATGTACCTACACCAGGCAGAATTGATGGGTCACTGGACTTTTTTGATTATTGCCTGCAGGCCAGCCTGACACACCACAATCGACTCTTCACAATGAATATTTGTATAGTGAAAAAGACAAAGAAAAAAAAGAAAGGCAAACAGATAAGGAAGATAATATTCTCTAACAATGAAATTATGAATATAATCTACCTCAAACAAGCAGTATAAAATCATACAATCACTACTATGTATGTTCATCGTGTACAGTCCAGTGTACTCCGTACTAATAAATAGTCTGGTTCCACCGACAGCCAAGGAACCCATCAGCGGCGGAGTTATTATTGGCATTTGGGAAGAACCGGATCGAACCCAGTCTAGTCCGAAAGGAAGAAAAGCAGAAAAAAGGATACCTTTTTTTTTTTTTTTTTTTAAAAAAAATAAAAAAAAAAAACGGAAAACCCATTTTATCAAATTTTTAGTGTTTTTTTATATTTTTTTCTTTTTTTTTTT